>Ga0065711_1031724_pt1 | contig 28913 bp, 13 predicted proteins | sample Hoacrofraction12_FD_59098 | JGI IMG/M metagenome (GOLD analysis project Ga0065711, IMG submission 59098) | Hoatzin crop microbial communities from Cojedes, Venezuela - Epithelial fraction 12 v2 (version 2) | ecosystem: Host-associated > Birds > Digestive system > Esophagus > Crop | place... | reverse complement strand
TCAGAGGGAAGAAGTTCTTCCTCATGTTCAGACGGAACTTCCTGTGCCTCAGTTTGTGCCCATTGCCCCTTGTCCTGTCACTGAGCACCACTGAAAAGAGCTTGGCCCCATCCTCCTGACACCCACCCTTGAGATATTTGTAAGCATTTATAAGGTCCCCTTGCGGCCTTCTCTTCTTCAGGCTGAACAAGCCCAGCTCCCTTAGCCTTTCTTCGTAGGAGAGGTAGGACATCATTAGAGGTAATGATGTTCTTTTTGCTCTCCTGTCTGACTTAAGGATTTAGCTTATAGATTTCTTAATTCAGAGATTACCTCTTATTTTGTGTGCAGTAGATTTTGTGAGTGTTAATACTTCTAGGTACTGCTGTATAACAGCTGATCAGAAAGAGTGCTTTGGTGTTGCAGTTATCACAAATTATATACATTTCCTGTTTGCTTTTTAAAATCTGCCAGTAGCAGAGTGACCAGATTCCATCAGAAATTAATTTAACAAGGCCTCCAGTAAAAGATTCCTTCAGAGATGTTACAACTGCATTTCATTCACGGCAAAAATCTGAGGATCTGAATCATGCTCAAATCTTTAAAATTGCAACTAAGAGGCAAAATTTTGCTCGTGCTATTTTGGAAAGAGCAAGCAAGCAGGAAAACCAAATAATTATTGATTACATAGTCTGTGATTTTATATTGGCAGTTATTAATAACATGAAAGGAAAATTGTGTGTGATTAAGTACAACGTTTCTTGCTTAGATATGTTGATTAAAAACTGAAAATCAGTTTCTAGTCTTTCATTTTTAATAGTTGATTGTTCTTTTGTTTAGGGTGGAGCATATCATGATCCACACACAGAAGATGGAGCATCTACTAAGGAAAATAGAATTCTCTATAATGACCCTGTTCCGAGAAGAGTTGGCAGCTTTTACAGAGGTAATTTTATGGTGGATCTTTCAAAATTAAATGAGAATTTTAACATGGAGTATAAATTGAGTAGTGGAAATCAATACAGAGAGTTAGCAGGAACAACTAACAAAGTTTATTCTGCTTTCAGAGACTGGGTTAACCTGCTAGGTCCTATGCAGTAAATGTACTAGTATCATATTATCTATTTGCAAATGATAGCTCACTTTGATTGAAAAGTATATCCAGTGCACCTAGTAAAGCAGAAGACAATTTACTGGGCGAGTTGAACAAAATAAATTAATATTACCAGAGCAAACAATTCATTAATGTTTTTAATTCATATTTTAAATTCTTACTAACATTATATCAAAACACCTTTGTAATTGTAACACATTGACATATTTACTGATCTATTTCAGATACAGCGGTGCACGGAGCTGTAATGGTAGTTTTTCATTGCTCAGAACCTACATTCGTTCCTGTTGTTCAGACTTATTAAAGATCAGGGTATCCTACAAGCAAAAGCACACTTACAGTATCACAGTTCAGAATTAATAGTAGCAGAGGACTGTGTATGTGCATGTGTGTGTGTGTATATGTGTGTGTATATATATATGTACACACAGACAGATATTGTTCTGTTATGGTACACAAGAGATGGTGATTTCTGAGCAGCTGCCTCATGGCTAAACCTGTGTAATCCTTTCAAAAAAGAGAAGGGTGATAAGAAGCTAATTACCATCCTGCAAGTGTTAGGAGGCTTGTTGGGCTCCCTGAACGTTAAGAAGTCCCAATCAGCTAAAATTCGATTGTGAGTCACCTAATAACCTTAAGTAGAGTCACAAATCTCCCTCTGATCCTCTTCAGGTTGATCAATTGGCTCATGACCTGATTTAGAAATATTAAAATCTGCCAATACTTGCAAGTGTTCCATTGCAATATTAAAACATGTGAGCAATATTAAAGCTTGTACTGTTTTGAGTAATGCTGTTGAGTGTAAGGTTTTGTAGCACATGCAACAGAAAATCCTTAAGAATCCTCAAACCTGATTTGCTTTTATTAATCCTTAAAACACTCCTAAAATTGGACATGGATTATCCTTCTTTTTTGTACATAGTGAAATAGAAGTTCCAAGGAAGAATGACTTTCCATAAGTCGTGTGCTAAGGAAACTGTAGGTCTGGGGTTGCATTCAATTTCTTTTTATAAAGTAGAGGCTTCTACCTCTTTAATTATATCTGTGAAACAAATATATTTTCATTCACAGACTTAATTGTTGCATTGGAAAAATTACACTATATTTAAATAGTAAGTAGACAATATTATATGCAAAAACTATTGAAAGAAAAAGTTACTATGAAAAAAAGTAAATTCATATTTATGCGATTCTTAAGTACTGACTTAATATGAAGGTTATTGGCATGTACTTTTGTACTGCAGCTTGAACAAAAACTTACAGATTCAATTTTGGTAAATGGCATAATGTGATGCTGCAGTAATGTTGCAACTATTGTCTGATCAATTTTTTAATCCAGTGCAGGTATTTCTGGTGATATTCATAATTCTAATAAAATTATGTTCTAGGTATGTATAACCTATTTTCAAAACCACATTATATCTATTTGAAAAATAAATAGTATCTGATTTTGATCCTTTCATTTTTAGTGAGTAATCTTTTAGGAATAATAAAATCCAAAGTACTTTTTTTCAGAATGGATACTATTGTTTTTTAAGGTCTCAGTGAAGACAAAGTGTAAATTGTAGTATTTTGTGTCTGTAATTACAGTAGTCCAACATTTTGTTCTATTTCTGGTTTTTAAATACCAGTCACGCTCGTGGCTCCCTGCAGACAGAAATGTTCTCAAATCTAGTAACAACTTACCAAGTTCTGATAATAGTCTCATTTTACAACTAGAACTACCTTGCAAGGATCACAAAACAACATCTTTCCAAACTGTAAAGAAAAATACACTTTTTTTTGGTCGTACACAAAGTACAACTGTGTCTTCACTGTCTTGTTTCTGTAAAAGAGGTAGAGAGGAGGCAGACAACTGAAAGACAGGATTTTTGGCAGAGCTCAATGTACATGGTTTGCTCTTTCTCTGTGCAGTTCCATCTCCACGTCCAGAGAGTACGTACATAGAAAACAATGTGTCAAACAGAGCCTCTGTGTTACCAGCAGACAGCAGCACGGTGGCAAACCACTCAAAGAGACAAACCACCTTTGACACCTGGTGAGTTGTTATTTACACAGATGTGTAGAGAATGGCAGGAAAAAGAGGGATTTTTAACAAGAAGGAAAAACACCTCCATGGGTGTTTTCAAAATTTGCAATTGTCTATACGTGCTTAGCTGCTTCCTCTGACTATACTGACATAGCATTGCATGTTTGCTGTCCCTTTTTGAGCAACCAGAAATACTTCATTACGCCACCACACTGAATGCACTGAAGATTATATACTTTTGCCCAGTCTTTCCTGATTTTTTTTCAACTATTAATCTTTGGTTAAATATAATACAAAGTGCTTGTGTGCATATAGTGTGGATAGCAAGGCCGTAGCTTCATCTGTGGATTCCAGAAGCAAGAATTGTCAGACAAACAGAAAAAATATCAAAACGCATGTTTCCATATATAAAATAGGACTGTATTAATGAAGAATAGAATATTCACCCTGCAGTGGGAACTGCTGCTCTTTTTGCTTACACACCACAGAAGGAATTCAGTACGTTCTATGGGAAAATGGACTAATCAACATCTTAATGGTGTATATTGATTTTAAAAGATTAAAAGCATCACATGGCTCTGTTATATAACATAGAACAATTAACTATAGTTATGCTAATAGAATGACAACATATGCAGAGCTTTGCAGGACTTAAAGGGAAATACCTTAATTTTGTTCCTCTGAGAGCTGTTCAGCTCTAAAATACTCTTAATCTTCTACTTTGTTCAATCACAGTAAGGCACACTGAATAAAAATAAGCAAATGGAGCTTCAAAGGATTGGTGGGAGGAATGGACGGTATGCATTCACATGGTTCAGCTATGCTTCCTACCACCGTCTGAAGCACTGCTCTCTGAAAGTGCGATAAAATCATGCTATCTAAAGAACTGTTTCAGTGGTTTGTTGACTTAATGTATTTTCACATGAACAACCTGTGAATTATCTGCTTAAAAAAGAAAGCGGGGGGGAAGGGGGAAGGGGAAGGGAAACAACTGGTGTTTCAGCTTGTGTTCAGGTTATATACCCATGTCAGTAACAGAAGATGTTTGCTCCAGAGCCCTTGTCACCTGCTGTGATTCACTAGAGTCTGCTTCCTGTCCTTCGGTAGCTCCACCTCCATCCATTTTGGGGAAGTTAGCTGAGGAATTCGGTCATTTATGTAAAAAGGTGGTACTTATGTTGTGACTTAAGTGGCTGAAGAAGGTATTTATTCCTACTGTTGAACACTTTACATATTTTGTGGTCCTTCATATCTGAATCTTTCTGTCTTGCATATAGCATGAGCTAACTGGAATCTTGTTTTGCTTTATGTATTGTTCAGCAATATGTTACCTTTTATTATGTCGTCACTGCAAAGGAACATGTAATGTTATTTTAACTCTGTACTGAAATAATAGCATATGTTATTAGAGCTGGTTGGGAATTTTTTGACTAAGTATTTTTTTTGCTTATGATGCCAAATTATTGCAACCAAACTTTTCAAAGGGATAGAGTGATATCCACTAGCCTTTTATTGGGAAGATTCTTCAGCTCCGGGATGGAATTTCCAGTCAAAACCAGAGATACACCCAAAATAACAAATATTCTGGGCTCAGCACTATTTTTTTGGAATGTGAGGAACTTGAGTGCAGGGCCTTTGTTCTTTGTTATTTAAACCAGCGCCTTGAACCAAGATCTTGGGTCTAACAAATGAATGCCCTGAACCAGAAATTAGGGTTTAGTCTGGAGCACGTTCTTTGTTTCCCTCAGTGTGTTCTCTTGAAGCTGTTTCATCTTGTTGAAATAGTGAAAGGACCATAGAGATGCTGTACGGCCTAGTGAATAAGGCCCTTCATTAACTTTGAGACAGTTAGATTTAAGTCCTTGCTCCAATTAATGTACTTAAATATTTTCATAAAGTGGAACAGCTCCTTTGAGAGAAGAACCCACAGAAGAATAAACATTTCTTCTTATGAAATGGGAGGAATGGCAGTGCCCACAACACCAAGTTACTGCTATTTTGGCATGTGTTTCTCTTTCTCTTTGCTTTTCCTACCCCCTATTTTCCTGAAATGTTTCCTGCCCAGCTCTACATGTTAACTCTGTGCAAGTTGTCCTAGCAGTGGTCTAATGTTGTTGCAAAATTGTTCTGTGCCATAAATGCAGCTTAATCAGATTCCTAAGTGATGTAGAGTCTGTGCTCCTCTACTTAATTTTCTGTATAGAAGTTGTGTAAATGCTTATGAAAATGTTGAAAGCTCTAATGGAATGTGATTCTGCTTACATCAATTTTATGATGAAGTAAATATTTCATGTTTGACTGACGTACGTAACTGATACATGACAATTCATCTCGAGTTATGAGTGACATGTATTCCACCTGGACTTGCCACTACTGTAAAATATTGCTTCTCTCATGCTATTGCTCTGTGTTGCCCTTCTTCTATCAAAGATTTTGTGAATGTTTGCTAGACTGAATTGTCACAGAAGTTCCCTTGTCTTTGTGTGCATTTTTTCACCCTGTCCCTACTGTCCTGCCACTTTAAAATAAAGATGTTATGAACTCAACTTTTGTCATCAGGTTTTACTCTTAAATTACTGGATCATTTCTGAACTTTAGACGACTTGATTTGAAAAAAGGCAAATTTTTCATCCTTCTAGAAAGTCTTTTCTTTGCCAGAGTTTCTTCTCCTGTAAATGACCTTGAACTTGCTCAATTTTTCCTGTTTGATACAAGAGTAGATGTTTTATTCTCTTTCACTTGTACAAGCTTTGTCTTGAGCTGGGCAAAATCAGTAGGTATAGGCAAGATGCTTAACCTTGTTCTGCCCGGGTGCTAAAATGTCAGCCTGTTACCTTTACCGTTGTTGTAGTTCTAAATATCGCTTTGGAATACACTCCAACATGCAGTACTTTATCTCACATCATATTGGAAGTGTTGGCATTGATTGCTTACAAGACTTTTGGGGGCTTCTGGAAAGCTTTGTTGTTTAGACCTTTTATGTGCATATAAATGTATTCATTCTATGACAAACAGCTTGTCATATCTTCTCTAGCACATGGGGAAATATATATACTGTTTATTATTATATGTGTATTATGTATGTGAATACACACAAACTCTGTCATTCAAGAAAAGAACAAAAAAAAGAACATCCTACTCTTAGGAGTGTCAAAGGCTTACAATTATCTATCTACCACTAATTTTCAGGACTCCAAAACAATACAGTGACATGAGTGGCTATAATATCGCTGTTTCGGTATCAGTGTAACAATGTAGTCACACTTAATGTTTCTGAAACTAGGAGGCTACCAATATCTGAGCAAGCTAGTTTAAGGCATGTTCAGCTGTTTCTGCAGTGCAACTGTTGCTGCATTGTAAATACTTTCCACTTCATTTACAGAATTCTTGAATTTGTGAAAAGTATCAGGAAATCTCAAATTTGTAACTTGCAAGCTTAAAAATCACATGTTTGTGCTACACTGGTTGAGGCTTTAGGAATCTGCTCTGCATAACTTGAAGAGGTTCACCTTCCTAATGGCGTAGCTTTCCCTCTGACATTTCCTGAACAAGACTTACATATGCGTTGTCATCCAATATGCTTGCTTTATTCATCTGTTTGTCAACTCTGAGCCTCCCTGCCAGTCTCTTCTAGTAACCAGTGCCTCTTCCCTGACCCTTACCTTGTCATCAGTGTTTTTGTTTTGTACTAAAAATTAGATGATGCAGTCTAATGTGATTTGCAAGGAAGCTTTCCAGAATTTGTAGTCATCAGTATTCTGTCCAAAAAAGAAGTTTGGTGAAGTATGTACTTTATAAGTTTACAAAACCAACCACTTCCAAATTTTTATGGTTACTAATGTTGAATAATACCGGGGGGGAGGAGAGGTGTAAAACATATGTGGGTGCGTATACATTTATAGGTATACTTTTTTTTAGTGATGCCATAACCTCAGGTGATTCTACTGGCTTTAGTGGCTTCCGGGTGGTATTCTGTATGTAAGATAGTAGATCTGGGGTTTATTCCAGTTAATCTGTCTTTTCCACATGAAGAAAAAAAAAAGAAAAATTGCAGCTGCAAGCAAAGTTCAAATTTCATCTCAGGTTTTTAATCTTTCATGCCAGGCTTTTAGACCAAGAAGTTTTACTATGGGCTCCAGCTTGTAGGACTGAGATTCTTACCTTAAGTAAACTGTGTAGTGCTTCATTAGTTTTCTGACATTTTCTTGCCTTTGTTTATGGTAACTACAACTGCCAAGGGTTTTACTTTAAGCAAAACCAAAAGGTGTCTTGGAGAATTAGTGTTTGTTCTTTATCTTCTGAAGAAAACTTTAGACATTTCAGTAACTCCTCCATTAAACCAAAAACTTACTCCTGTAATTGTGAGCAGTTCAGTAAGGGGAGTAGTATGCTGGCAGTTACAGAGGATTTCGAAGCCAGGCTGCTGCTGAGATTAGGGTTGCTGAAGAATAACTGAAACGAGCATGAGGAATTGCCTCCCATAAAAGAGCTATCGGCAATATGAATCTATCTATGGCAGCATGAATGCAGCATGCTTCCTATTTTATTTTTTTTTTTTTTTAGTTAATATTAAAGCACATCAGCTTGCTTGCCCCATGCCTGTTTGCTGCTACATCTCATTGTACCTGCATGAAGTTGGATACCTGTCCTGCCCAGGGACAATAAGTGATAGTGATAGTCATGGAATTTCTGTTTATATCTATGCCTTTTCCAAGTGTCTTAGACCAGAATAATCAGCGTGATGTACATTATGTGTCCTAAGCATGCATAAGGCACACAGAGGTAAAATAACAAAGAACAGCACATTTTGCTTTGGTTTCTGCTTGAGGGTGAGCTCTCTGAGTGGGGGCTCTTCTCCAGGGCTAGTCTTCCTTGCTAGTAAGAGAGACACTGCAGAATCTGGTGTAAGTTCGCATTCAAGAGCTGAAGCTTTATGTAAAATACCAAGATACTTGCAGTTCTATTGTAATAGTTTAGTGTTGAATGACTATACCATACAGATTTTTTCTGATAATCCTGAATTTTTCCTGTACTGTCCATTGTCTGAAAATCATCTTTTGGGATGCCTAAAATACCCCAGTGTTTCATCACATCGATCAAAATGTTCTGCTCTATTTTTACTCAGTACAAAATCCTGGTGTTGAAACTTCCTGCTGTAATGCTATATATGTTCACTCTCTTCACATAATGAGCATGTGTTTTGAAGCAGTCGCTTTTCAAGGTCAAAGCTTTTTCAGACAACTGTACCGCAATATGAGTCATAGGAGTTACTGACATAAACCAGTCGGTGTAAAACCACTGGCTTCTGGGTAAGCAGCGATTGAAAACGAGCAGAGTTCACAGCTCCTTACTTGTCTCCTCTGTGCGGTCACTATAGCCATCCAGAGAAATGATGGTGCAGAATTTCACTTCTTTCGTCTCTGCTCATCTGCAGAGCAGTTTTCTCATCCAGGTTCACTGGGGCCAAGAAAAGAATTTGCACGAGTGAATCTCTGTCTAAAAGTCTGGCAACAATTGTCCCAAGCTTTATTCTGAAGATTAAGTTCACCTTTAAAAATACAACATCTCCATTTTCAATAAACTTCAGAACAGAAAAGCTGTAGCCAGACACTGAAAAATTTTGAAGGACAGTGTAGAGTAACCACATAGGGACTTCCTTATGAGCTGCCACTGGTTCCTCAGCAGGCAACATGGTCGCTGGGTTGCTAATTCGTACCCGGGCTGTGGTCTGGGGTGTGTTTGCAGCTGTGGGTGCACAGTAGCTCCTTTGGGGAAAGGCGCAGAAGATTTTCAGGACCATTGACATCACTCAGCATACAAGCGGAATAGTTGAGGTGCATGATTTCCTCCACCTTTTCTAACTAAGTAAAAATAATGTAGTAAATAATTTGATGCGTGTTTTGTCTGTGTTAAGTCACACTCGTGAGTACACAGAGTCTGTAAAGCTGTCAGTAGTCTTTCCTCTCAGGCGTTCTCCTTGGTGCTTTAAGTGACTAATACAAGACTGCCTTACTGCTGTTAGGCAGTGGTACCCAAAACAGGGTCGTAACAGATACATGAGTCCTTAGCAAATCAGTATATTTACAATATGTGTTATATATCTGATAATTACATTAAACTGGAGATTTTTCCTGTAGTGTTGTAATTTTCATGTTAAATCTTATGTTGTCATTCACATGAATGCATTTCCTATATCTAGATGTAAGTTCCAAAACTCTAAATTAGGACAATTTCCATCATCCTCTCTTCCTATAAATCTTTTTTCTAAGACCATTTCTCTTACTCAGTAATTGCGCTTTATTGCATGCATTTCTATTTAGAACCAGGGAGCATTTCAAGCTTGAGGTGGTTTTGTGTAGAACTTGAGGAACTGATGAAACCACCTATCAGAGTGAAGACAGTCGTCAGGAAGGAGGATGACTCCAGTGATTCCTACCCCAGTTACGTGTTTCACATTTGCTTGGAAAAATACGTCAGCTTGGCATGTAGTAGCAGCTGAATCACCAGCTGATAGCATAGCATTTAAAGCCAGAATTGGAAGCCGAAGATAACTATAGCAGGCAGCTAAGTGTTGCTACATTACAGTTACTCCAAGAAAAGCTGCCTCTGTTTGTCATCCAGAGCCCTTAGAACTGTTGCTTTCCTTTAGGTTTTTCATCAAGACAATAGAATAATTTCATTTTTGTTTTCGTACAACTTAAGACAAAAAAAGGGCTATTAAATCACCCAGTGTGGTTTTCTATACATTAGTTGCTATTAAATGTAATCTTTCTCTGGGGTCCAGGCCTAGTAGCCTACTTGACTAACAGGTATCTCCTAGAAGAGCATGCGGTCCTGATTTGAAATGTCAAAGATGGGAAATCCACTTCTTTCACTAAGGAGTTTGTTCTGGCGGTCAGTGATCCTCATTGTTAAAATCAGTGCCTTATTTCGAAGATGACTTCTCTGGCTTCATCGTCTACCTACTTGTGCTTCTTATGTCTTTGCCCTTTACTTTACTAAAGACCCTTCTAGTACTCTATAATTTATGTCTGGATAAGTACTTGTGCGCCACAATCAAGGAAACTAAAGGTGGGACTGGTTTGTCTGTGTTTTTTGACATACTAAAGAGCCTGAAATCTCTGACTCATTTAATGTAGACCATTCTTTCGATCTCTGAAATTATCTCTGTGACACTTTCCTGCACCACTTCCAATTTTCAAGCTATTTTAAAGGACACTAGAACTGCATAGAATCATAGAATGGTTTGGGTTGGAAGGGACCTTCTAAAGATCACCTAGTTCCAATCCCCCTACCATGAGCAGGGACACCTTCCACCAGACCAGGTTGCTCCAAGCAACCTGGTCTTGAACACTTCCAGAGAGGGGGGCATCCACAGCTTCTCTGGGCAACCTGTTCAGTTATTCAGACATTTAGTTATGTCTCACCAATGACCTCTGTAAACCATCTTTTTACCCCATATCAGGCACATACGTAATTTACTGTGTATACTTGAAGTAACATGTTATTTATCAGCTGTAGTTAATTCAGCTGCGTAGACAAGTTAGAAGGTGGAAATTCGGTCTTCAGGCAAGTCATCTGTTCCACTTTTGGGTCATCTTCTTCCGCTAGCACTGTCTCACCCACGCATAACAAACTAACTGAAGTTTTTAAGTTGAAATGGACAGCAGTAGATCCCCAGCTTCCCTGGTGATAAATTTGGAACCATGTCAGCAAAGGTCAGGAAGTTCGATTGAAATTGGTTCTCTCTGGTGAACTGTGCAACTCCTGGCTCTCCAGCAAGCAATGGATAAACTGGACCTGTGCTTTTATACCTCATCACCATTTGTATGTTCTCTCAGATATAATTTTAATTTTTCTAAAATACCTTGTGTGTGATATTTTGGTTTGAATATTAAATTCTGGCTTAAGAAAAAAAGACATGCATGCTTTCCTTTTCCCTAAATAACTATTCACTGGTTTGAGTTAAAGATTCTACCCTCATACTGTGTTCCTCCTATCCCATTTAATACGACTATTTATTCGGTATTTGCATAGTAACCCTTGAACCAATGAATGCTAAAGCATTAAAAATCTTTTTGATTTAATCAATAATTTGCATTCTTTGGCATTAGATTTCATTATTACACAGAATTTACGTAATAGCAAAATAAAATCTTTCTTACAATACCTTATTTCATGTTTAGGAAGAGTCCTGAAAATCTTAACAGTCACTCAGAACAACTCAAGGAGAAAGAAAAGCAAGGTTTTTTCAGGGCAATAAAAAAGAAAAAGAAGAAATCTCAAACCGTAAGTATACAGTATTTCTAAAAGAAAATATGTTTGTCAGTTTTTAATTACACCATTTTAATACACTAAACTAGTACAGTACCTTTGTATTATTTGTGATCGTGCCCGCATGTATCTGGTTGTTCTTTCTCTCTTCACTATATGAAAGTCAAATACTTTCCCTGTTCAGGGGTTATTTATCTGCCTTTTCAAATATTTCTTCACCTATTAGTCCTGTGCATCTGTATTTTTGTTCAGACCCTTTGAGAGCCAGTTTTGATGCAAGTTTTGAGCTGATGTTACAGCAAATTCTTTTGCAGGGTATGGTGATACCATTCCAAGAATAGCAAATGCATTACTGTGTGTCCTCAGAGCTTGAATAATTTCAGATACCCATTAGGAGGAGATCAAACTGTTAGAAATTAGAATTCTTTCCAGTCTTTTTCATGGCAGTGTCTTGGTAACAGCCTCCATCTTCTTGGTGCACCCCATGGCGGGAATAAGGGTGATGTGTCTTAATCATTCTTAGTGTTTTGTGTTTTGTTGGAGGAAGGGATTGTGGCTTTTGTTAATTGGTTTAAGCCATTGGTGTCTTTTATACATTTTTACATTTTCTTCTAGGTTTTGGGAGGGAGAAAGAACTTTCTTTTATCAGAGAGCAGTGGTATATTAACGTTTTACAAAGTTTTAGAACAAAAATCCCTCTAAAAACTGAAGTGACCTAAACATCGTCTCATCTCGTTTTCAGATGACAGTTCTGGAAACAGCAAAATGTTTTAAATTGCATTTACATAAAATTTATTTTAGAAAATTTAAAACTGCAGGTACTTCATCTTAAATTATGACTAGTAAAAGTGTGGTCTTGCAATACTCAAACAGGCTACCAGAAGCAGAACTTCTGAACTTTTCAATATTTTTTTTTATTAGTATAGTAGTATGTTACTAAATCTTATGTACAAAATACTTTCATAAAGAAACGTTTGTCCTTTTCTGTTACCTGTTCTTTTTGGTGTTCTTCATTCTTACGTTTCATTTTTCTGAGTAGTGAGATCTGGAGAGTATAACTAATAATTCTACCGAAATTTCTTTTTTTTTTTTAAGATGGGCTTTTCACTGAAGTGGGATTGCATTGTTAATCTATTAGTAACAATAATTTCTTATTTGATATTGGTATTGTGTTGGATGCTGTCAGTGTACGAATAAAAGTCTGATAAATTTCAGACTTGATCTGGAATCTGAAAATCGAACTGTGTTTTATCTAGCAGAGAGATCATTATCTCCAACAGTAATACATACCCTGCTTTTCAGATGCACTTACTTTAATTCCCCATGTTGTGGATTTTATTTTGTTTAAGAACTCAACGCCATTCAAAAATCAAGTTGCGATGTTTCTGTAAGTGTCATTGCAGTTAACAGTTTTGAAGGTTCTCAGAATAAAGTAAATCACACTCACCCCTTACAGTTAAATTGCCTTTGGAAGAAGTTAATGGTACCACAAGGTGAAAAGAAGTAACTAAATCAAAATACCTACCGTCACAGAGTGAGGTGGCGTGACGCTGGGTGTTCGTGGAGGGCTGATCTGTTGAAAATGGGGGGAAAGGAGTGATTATCTGGCTTTTTTGGTTTTAGTTCCTTAGAACTGTATGGAACATGTGCGTGTGTGTGTGTTAACTCGCACTCTTAAATGCACCTCACCTTCCTGCTGCACAGGTTTTAGAGCAGTGACATTTACCTCTACTGAATTTGTTCATCCTTATACCTGTACGCCATTCGAATACGATCATTTGCATTACACAGCTGAACAACATACCTAGATTGTAATTCTGGGATTATTTGACATCAAAATGTCCCTGAAAGGATAGCACACCTAAGCCTTTTGGTTCCAGTGATTCATTTTCCAACAAAAACAAAAAGGTGTTTAATTTGCACCATTCTAGTCTACTCTGATGCCAGCCATTCAGATGCAGTGGCAGAGAACACTGTAAAGCCCAGCTGATAGATGGTGTATCAGATACCTCCAGGGTAAGCTATATGAAGGAAATACAGACTGGATTGTGTTTCATCTGAAAATCTGGCACCTTCCAAAGCATCTAAATCCCACATATCGTGATCTGTAGCTACCAAAAACATCACCGATTATAAAACAGGACAGTTATACATTAATCCATACTCCTGTTTCTTCTCAGTCTCAAGGAGGCGGATAGAGGAGGAGGGGGTGAAGAGAGGTTTTGCATGAGGAAAAATTATGTTAGCTAGTTAGTGCTAGTGTCTCACAGGAAGATGAATAAATTTGTGAAAGGAGACAGTGTTAGAACTCTTGCATCCTCAGCTAGAAACTTGCTGACATCAACTTGATCTTTGGACCCAACCAGAGACTGAAAAACCTCTGCTCATTTCTGCTTGCAGCTGTTTAACAGGACAGTATCTAGGGAATGCCTGTACCTACCAATGTGTGTGCAAGTGTCTGGGTCAGACACTGTTCTGTGTTCTTCTGCGTCTGTTAGCTGAGGACATCTCCCTAATAAACACTGGGATGTTCACGGGGATCTTCCAGCACGAACAAAAATAATTACCTTCAGTTCAGCACCAAGTTTGACTTTAGTGGTAAAAGCTGTTAACAGCACTGTAATATTAGCTCTTCAGCTACATGAATAATGTTTTCTGTGGATTCATATTAAAAGTCTAACAGCTAGCTTGTGACTACCCAAGTTTTTTTCTCAGACTTGTAATTCTTACAGAGTCCTAGAAATATGAAATTCCAGTGATGTGCTCTGACACAGACTTTTTGTAGCAAATAACAAACTGGACCCGAGAACTGTCACAGAGATGCACATCATAGCTAGCTCCCATTTACTTCTGATTTCCTCTGGCAAATTAATTTTGCTGGTGATCATCATAAGAGTCATAAAAGATATCTGAAATTGGATTGACAACACCTTCGTAATAATGTCGTTCTCAAAATGTCTGATGCTCCAGAACTGATCCCAGTTCCTGACACTTCCTCCTGCAGGGTTGTTCCTGTTAATGATTCTCCCTAGACAGGTGTGGTTCCTCGTGGGATAATAATTGCTACTGCTTGCTATGGGAGTTCTTTGCAATATTGTTTTTGCAGAGCTGTTCTTATCCATTCTCCTCTTCATCTTGTTTGGAGTCTTTTAGTAACATAGCAGAAGGTTTTGAGGATTGCTAGGGTCACGGTTTTTTCTGTCATCTGCCACCAAACAATGCGATAACCATGAGGGCTGTGCAGTGTCAAGAAGCACTATCTTCAGAGGAGCCCGAGTTTTGCAGGTTTTGGCACATATTGCAACCAATGGGTCTGAAGAAATTACCTGCTTTGGAAAAAAACAGTTGCAGGTGAGCATTTCTCCTCACGATGCTTTGATTCCTTTTTAATTTACTGCACTTGAAACAGGAAATTCTTCTGACCATAAACTTCCCAAACAAGCTACACTAGTTAGTATGTCTTTTCATTAACTTGGATGGAATCTAAAGCTGAGAAAGCAGTTTGAAAACCCTCGCTTTTGTAGTGCACCCATCGTTCTCTGTAGTCATAGAATCATTATACTGTATTATGAAGTTTTCTGTTGGTAGGCAGAATAATGCTAGACACAGCGTGTGTGCCCTGTGCTTGTTTGTACCTGAGCAGGGGAGAAAGAGTCCCGTTCATAAGTTCTGTTTGTTGTTTGTGCATCCATTGGTATGCTCTTTGGTTGTGTTACAGAGATTAAAATAAAACAGCTAGAGCTCTTGCAGTTATACATGAAGCTGTTGATGGCATATTTTTGTCAGAACTGAAATAATTCATCTTGGAGCCCTAGCTGTTTTTACAAGTTAAAAATAGAATATTTTGTTTCTTCTAGAGGTAGCTATCAACTGCTCATTCTGAAACTGATTGCTGTTATTGCTAGTGTATCTTTGATATTTTATTTATATGAAAAGAAGAAATGTCATACTGCTTTAGGTCATTATCATAAGTAACAAATGATTGCCAGGATTTGATCCAAAGCTCGGTAAAGTCAAGACCTACCATTTGTTTCCAAAAGGCTTTGAAATGCACTCTGCATTCCTAATAAACATGGATAGAAGAATAGGTGTACTGATCTCTTTTATCTTTTTATGTTTATATTTTACTGATCTGCTTTATATGCATTGAGTTCCTTGAATTTGTTCCGTACGCTTTTTTTGTTCAATCACTATTGTATTTTCCCAAAGCAAATTACAGGATTGATACCATATATTGTCAGAATTAAAAAAAAAAAAAAGGAATGAAAAAGAATTAATATAGTAAGGACAGATCTCTTGAAATGAAATACTATGCATTTAGTTTTTGTATCTTATATTGCAGACAGACTCAACCAACGGGGAGAATCCAAGCATCAAGAAATCCCTCTTTCCTCTTTTTAACTCAAAGAATAATTTAAAGCATAGTTCTTCTTTGAAAAAGCTTCCTGTAGTCACTCTACCCATGGTATTAATTTTTAAGTACAGTAGCACTGTAAAATGCTCCAGTAAACTTGTTTTACTGACTACAGCAGCATGTGTTTTATTTTCATGGTATCACTTTCTCTTCATGCCAGTTAAGTATCTTGGGCCAGTTCGATAAATTGACAGTTCTGTTGAAATAGATTGTGCCTAAAATTTTTTTTTTTTTTTTCAGTATTTGATGTAAAATACACACTTCCCAAAAGAATGAGCCCTGGAACTAAGACTAAAGGAGGAAAATAGTTGTGAAATTGTGTGTTTAAAATTAAACTGTCTCATTCTCTTTCAATCAGGAAAAAAAATTAACCTGATGTGTTTTATAGCTGTATAGGAAACACTTTTTTTTATGCAAACTGCTCCTTTATATATAAATTTAGTTAATCAAATATTAACCACAGGTTATCTGAAAAATAAATTTTAGCTCACGCCTCTGCTCTGTTTTTGTTTGTCCTGATTGTTGTTGATAAAAGACAGCTTGCATTAAAAATATGTTAAATTTTAACTGCCCTTTTCTTCCTTAGAATTCTTTAAATGAGATAAAACTCTACAAAGAAGTTTTAAATTATCCTGCCATAAATTTTGTTGGATTTTTAGCTTGCTTGGGGAGGGTGAGGGAGGTTGGGGAGTTTCATTAATTTTTGCTTTAGTTTGGGATATTTGTGGATGAGGAGAAAGATGGGGAAAGAAAAAACTCTTGGTTTTGCGATGGCAAAATCAGCCAGACATGAGTTTGGAGAGATTTTGGTCTGCTTCACTCAGGAACAAATTTATAGAACTGATCCATGGTCTTAACTGCGGTATGGAATGCTTTTTAAATCAAGATAAGGCTCAACAATTTTTAAATTTTTTTTTATTTTTTGAAGCCTTGTTTAACTGCTCTCTCTTCCAGCAAATAACACTAACAGCATGCGAATGCTTCAACGGCTAAGGGTCTAGCAAATCTGCATGATGTCCACAGCCACTTGCTCTTACTATGGGGAAAAATATTGAAAGGTCATTGCAATTCTGCTGCAGTAAAGGGTTTCACTTGTGTTCTGTAATTAACTGGGGGAAATGATTTACAGTTATTCTTAAGAGTATATTAGGAAACTAGTATTTAATATTTTGTTGCAGATGCCTAGCAGTGATGGTCAGGATCTCTTGGCATTACAGAAAGCCATTCATTCTTCTAATCACCAGAGCAGCAGGCAGAAGGACTGGCATCCCGAGAAGATGACAGAAATCCAGCCTCATGTAAGTGGCATTATCAATTCCCTGTATTTTAACGTCACTGAGGTATCTTGACAGCTTTTTCTCTGGTGAATAGAAAAATTGCATTTGACATTATTTCCCAACCTCCCCATTCCCTGCTCAATGAATGTGAAAAATCACGTGCCTGCAGTCCTGCATAATTTTTCGAAAATCTAGACGTGAATGACAAGGAAAAGAAGAGAGACTGAATGTCCCTGTGTCAGCCTGTGAGCCTGTCAAAATACTGGTTATGTTTTTGTATCAGAGGCAAGCGACATCCCGGTGTGTGTCTGTGGTGGCTGTGCAGCACTGTAGAAAAGCCCCGAAGCTGGCTCTGCAAGGGACGGTGCATCCCGAGAGCTCACTGCTGCCCAACACAGTTTGATGCTTGGTGGGGTCACCAGGGCATCGTGACCACGTTGCGGTGCGGCTGTGCCTCAGCTGGCACAGGCTGCAGTTTAAGCAGGCGACATTATAGACCATAGCACTGCACCAGTGCAACTTCATTTTCTCCAGTTCTGAAACCGGCCTGGGGGCAGGTTTGGGAGGGAGCCTCAGCACCAGGCTCTGTTGCTATTACGGCAATGCAAACTGAAGAGGGTTTGTTACAGCTGCAGTGTTTGAAGAAGCAAGGTGCTCTGTGAGCCATGGAATTTAATGAGGCTGTTTTCATACCACTTTGTGTCCTCAGGCTTCCCCAGGGCTCTTGCTAGCCATTTCACTAACCCCATGTCTCCATTTTCCTTCAACCTGCTCACCAGTTAAACCATCTGTGAGGGACTAGAGCAGCTTATCACCCAGCTGCTGGCAAACAAAATATCTAACTGCTGAGTTCTGCCAGCCCTGCTTTCAGTGTAGCTGATCACTCAAGACTCTCTCTAACCCCTAACTGATGTTCGCAAAATTTTTAGGAACTTTGTATTTCTGCTATCTGTGCCTCATAAAATGTGGCTGGGATTCTAAAGTTAACAGCAGGATTAGTGACAGATGGACAGCTAATGCAATCATCTATGCCTCCGTTTTGACAGGAAACAGGTTAAAATACTTGATGGGAACAATTTTATAGGGAAAGGTTCCATCTCTTCAGGTAGCTAATAGTTTGAATCACGATGAGGGGACGTTTTCTCAGCTGTCGTAACTGAGCTGTCAGTCATAGCTTGGAATGAAACGAATACAAATGAAAAGTGAAGAAGCCTCGTGCAGTTCAAGATGCTCAGTTTAGGATATGACAGTTATGCTGTACGAAGTCCAGTACGATGGAGAGCAGAAGGTCAAGCGCTTTTCCCCGTGTCTTTCAGAGCCAGCCGTTAAAATCTCTCCGAAAGCTCCTGCACCTCTCCTCCTCAAACCCCCCTGTCCCCGCCGAGCCTCGCTTCCAGCCCTTACCGAGCCAGCCAGCCAAACCCGCTTTTTCGGAGGTGCGAATTCACCCCATGAGTCAAGGCTCCGGCAGCGGCGGCGGCGGCAACGTGCGGCAGGAGCCACAGCCGAAAAGCCGGCCGACGCTGCAGATAGCGAGCCAGCTGGAACCGGCCTGGCACGTCGCGCCGGTGAACAGGAGCGCGAGCGATGGGCCTCCCTACTCCGACCAGCTGCCGGCCAAGGGCGGGCAGAACGGGCACACCTACAGCCGAACAAACCGCTCGCGGATGCCGAATCTGAATGACCTGAAAGAGACAGCCCTGTAGCGGCGCTCCAGAAAACGGGCCGGTTCGGGTGGAGATCAGCGTAGGGGAGCAGTGGTGGTTCTGGTGATGGTAAGACTGCGTTTTCAGCTTCATGAAGGTGTGCAATATGTCCATGTGGAGCCACGCTGCTTGGCACCACGGTGAGAGTCAGGGATTATGCGGTAAAGCGAGTTGAATTATGAATTACCGGTCGTCAGAAATGTCGCTGGATGCCAGGCAGAGTGTGCCGGTCAGGGAGGGAAATGCGCTGCCATTTTCTCTCCTTTACATTCCAGCGTAGTGCACATCTCTGTCTGAAAGCTGGGAGACTGCTGGCACGTATTGGCACTTACAAAGGTGAAAACATTCATGTCTAGACCTATGCCCTTACGACATTTTTTGCTGCCTAGTTAAAACAGTGGGGTTTATGTGATAAAAGTGTGTCCCGGCTAAGGGTTTAAAGTTAAATTGTATGTCTTAAATTTGTTTTTTAAACTTCCATATTTGATAGGATTTGTAATATTTATTTATGATGACCTAATATCGTACTGTTATACTCATATCTTTTATGTTATAATGTAAAGTTATTTTGAGCTGTTTGAAACATTGTGAAGCAGTGCAACAGCTACAGTAGTTTCTATAAAAAACTAACAGTAACATTTATATATTGCATCAGGAGTATTTTATTCTATATATAAATATATATATAAATGGAAAATAACTGTCTGATTTTTAAATACACTCATTTAAAAGAAAAGTATTGTTATGACACTATCTGCCATATTTTTATACATTTGTGATATAAAGTGCAGTATTATACTTCTAATAAAGGAAGTTGAATGTGCATATAAACGTGACTGTAACAGTATGAATCTTGCTCAGCTATGAGAGCCCGGTATTATAGGCATTATTGGTAACAAACAAAGGAGAACATTCAATTCCAAGCTTTATTATGGGCTATTTTGTTGGAAGTATTGGCTAAATGTAAGAGACTGCAGAACTGTACAGTAATCTAAATGTGGTATGTTCTCCCCTGTGTCCTTAGCTCTCCTAGTAATATTAATGGGATTTCTGCATCTGCATCAAGAGCACAGAGCCCCGGTACCAAATTTTTGTTTCCTCTACAGAGATAAAGTGCCCCGTGACTACAAGCGAAAGCAGGTGCTCTTCCACTTAATAGCAGGGGTGAAAACCAAAGAAACACAGCATGAATTGCAAGTGAAATGCCAAACATTGACACTTAACGCATAGCATGGCACTGCAGATCATGGTATAAGCTTTTATGCATATGTGTATTTTACATCTTGTTTAGCAACCTATTAACTAATAAGATAAACACTGTATTTAAATTTAGCCTACTCTTGCACTTTTTGTTATATTTCAGGATGTATTTAAAGTTACAAATCTGGTATTTGGATATTGAGGGAGAAGGTTGCCGTGCAGCTTAATTTCTCCTTAGGTCTTACTATCCGAATATTCCCATACACAGTTCAGTAACCAGTCTCAGCAAAATACTAGATCTTGGGTTCCAGCCTCCTGTACAACATTGTTAAAACTGCCTTTACGCTGGTGAATGTCGAGTGTAGCAAATACACAACCTGATTCCTCTGTTGCTCCCGGTCAACTAAATCAAAGGTGAGCCAGTAGGAGTCAAAAGAGTTATGCCAGTCTAAACTTTGTGCAATAAGAGGAGAGTCAGGCCTGTAGTGTCAGAACAATACAATCTTTCCTTTTTAATCACATCAGTTCAACTCCCTCATTACTCTGCAGCGTAGTTGCTTTCCTTGATGCTGTCCTCGTAAGACACTTGTACTTGCAAATACGTTGTCTGCTCCAAAAAGAGATCAGCCTGAATGTAAATTCGATGATTTAGCCATAGATGTAGTGAACAAGAGCAGCCAAGCGGCAAGAGCTGAACTTCCTGCGTGGATAACAATGCAAACCGGACACGCTGTTCAGTACCTCTTGAGTCATACCAAAGTTCTAACGACAGCAAATTTGGCACCACTACTCTCAAAATCTTTGTCAGGAAGGATGTTGCATCAGGTTTGTCCAGGGCTAAAAGTCAGTCTAGTAAATTTGAAAAATCACAAAATAAGAATTCTTTCTTTGTCCGTTGCCTGCAAGAAATGTGCATGTGATTTTCTATAGGTATATATGATATCTAGATATATATGATATATACTGTGTTGATATATCATATATATAGCATCTATAAATACAGTAGACATGAAAGAGTATTCAGTTTTTGGTAAGTTCAGCGGGCATCCAGGAAGGACGTTGTGATATTTGCTAGTCATCGCTGTCAGAGCTGAGTGGCAGATTTTAGCAATGTCTGTTGGACTCGCCAGCTGCTCACAGCTAGGTTCGTCCTGTTCTCTGCTTTGAAATGGGCTGATGCCGCTGAAATCCCTCACCGAAGCAGCATCTGGGAGCGGGGCTCTGAGCAGCGCTATTTGAGTGTCTCCGAGGGAGCCTCCAGACTAGACTCTTCTGTACTTTGTGGATGTGTATCCTTTTGCCTCTGTAAGACTTTTAGCTTGCTGGTAAGAGCTTCATGCTGGGGATGATGATACTGGGCTTTATGTGGCTGTTCTGATTACTAGCAAGCAGAAATGTTTCCAAAGGATTTTTTTTCTCAGTACCCATTAAGTTAAATCAGAATAATCTCTGACTGTACATATAGCTGTTTAAAGTAGTTAGCAAAGCTTCAAGGGTGACCCGAGGAATGTTCAAGTATTTGGTGGCCCATATTTACTGAAAGTTGTTTCTACTTCATGCTTCATTTTCTTCTCACATTCAACAAACTGTAGTAGATTCCAGTTGAATACTAAATTGTGTTGAACGTATGTAGTATTTTCTTCCTTCTGTCGGAAAGAACTTCCAGCAGCTCGGCCAGCTGGTGCTGGGATAAATTGTGTATTTTTAACTTCGTATAACTTCCCAATATTTAGAATATTGCTAATGTAATTTTGCCGAGGCTTCCAAAGGAGTCTTATTATAGTGACTGAGATTTGCTGGGTCAATAAAGGGGAAGACAATTACAGAGCAAATGATTTTGTAAGGGTGAGCTTTCCTCTTCACTGGTCTGTGAGTCTTGTGCTACACGTTCTATAGATTTACTTAGTATAAAATATCGTAGTTAAGCTGCATTTTATTCTTTGGCAATCTGTTTTGCCTTGTGGCATCATTAATGATGTGAATAGAAAAGAAACTAAGTTTCAGAAATGAATTGTAGTCATTTTGCAGAACTCAAGCTGCCTAAACTTGTCTGTATGTTTTCACTATAGCTTTTGAACTCTTGTTAACAGAAAAAGAAGCACCTTAAGCTCATCTTAACTGAAATTGTATATGTGTTTAAGCTGTCCTTTTAAACTGCCATGTAAATGTATTAACCCAGAACAACAGATTTTTTTCAGTAGGCCTGGCCACAGAGAACAGTCCCTTAGAGCTGTTTAACACTTTTTGCTCCATTTATTGCAGCTCGAGGTTCGTTGCTCCTCTGAGAGGTCACCTGCATGGGGCACTGGGCAGAGTTCTTGGCAGGAAGTCAGCGATCTCAGATTTGGTCCCTTCTTCCTAAAAGATTCCGCATCGCACTGGGCTTGGTACTGACACCAAGCTTTGATTTCTGATACCAAGTCAGGCCCACCTAAATGTATGAGTCCTGACACCGCTCTGTTTACAGATACTCGCTCTTTTAGATCAATATTAAAGCAGACTTCAGACTTCCAACCATACGAGACCCTCAGGTCATCGTTAGGTTTGTCGCCTTTCCCTCTGCTACACCTGCTTGTTTCTGGGAGCAAAGCTGGGTGATTCTTCAGGAAGCAATGTCCTGTGACAGGCATTTAGCCATTCCTTGCCATTGCAGTTAGGTCTCTTAACAGATGAATCTTACTAGTAAAAAAGCTACACACCGACTGATTTTTCATTTTTCTTCAAAAGCTGCTGTTGCCGTTAGCTGAATAGACTCCTGTGTTCACCCAGAAAAAGCAATGACTTCTTAACAGTTCAGTGCTGTAGACCTCCCTTGTAAGCAAGGGAACACCGATTATATAGCTCTGAAAGCAGTGTTGCGATCTGTTTAGCTAAATCAAAACCCAGCCGCTTCTGAGGGGAGCGAGCCATGCTCAAGAAGTGTTTGGGGTTTCTATTCGTGTTTCAGTTCTTTGTGTTCTTACAATGATTCAGTAGTGAGACGTGCTTCAAGAATATCTGCTTGTAATTATTTCTGTATGTGTTGAATGCTGTCAGAGTCGAGCTGGGAGAATGTTTGAATCCCAGTTACACGAAGAGTTTGAAAAGGATAGCCATATATAATATACTGCAAATTGTGGGGTGGCAACGAATGTTTATTTTTTCCATTCCAGCTAGCATACATAATACAACTGTTAATGGGGTTATATCATAAACCATGCGTCTGGGCTGTTGTTCATGTAAGTAGGCCCACCATTCAAAGTAGGGTGGGATTGTCACAGATGATGATTGGAAAGGTGATGTGCCCTATTTAATCATCTTTAAATGACCTTCAAATCAGGACACTATTTAAGAACAGGTGCCTTTCCCTACACAGCTCTCTCTAATGGTGTCATGATATTAACCATTCATTAACTGGGTTTGTAGTGAATGAGGAGAAAAGCCATTTAACTTCTGGCCTTTGTTAAAAAGGGAGCAATTTGAGTAAACCCTTTTAATATAACACAACCTGGAAGTTCTAGATGTTGGCTCCTGTTTCAAAGGGTCAAACAGCAGCAGTGCATCAATGCTCAGGCTCATCAGGCAAGTGAAGGCTTGTGCACATCACTTGGTTCAGATGTACTGAAACGAGATTTTTCATTCTGCAATCATGAAGCAAATGTCATGAAAATTAAGCAAACCAGATTTTACAGGAGATCCTCTTTCAATTTGAAGAGGAAAAGCTGTGGTAGGTCATCTGTTGTCTCAGTCAGCTGTCTTTAACAGCTACTGCATGAGACAGCATAGGTAAATCTGATGGATTAGGTCTGAGTTTTACTTGCTCCAGTTCTGCTTGGATGCTTATTTGTTACCTTGTGTACAGGCAGTTGTTTGGTGCAACAGTTGACTTTGGACAAACTAAGTGGAAGACGCTTGTGAAGTGTGAGAGGACCAGCCTGCTATGTTTGGATGCTTTCGTTCCCCCAAATCAGACTGCTTCTCAGACTCGTTTAGAAAGTAACTCAAAATATGCAGCCGAGCAAAAGTGACTCTTAGATGTGGCCCAGGGGTCTGAACATGGAATTTGTGACTTAGGTAAAGAGTGACTCTACACATCTCTTGTCTTCTCTGCAAGTCAATCTACCTCCTCTCTTTTGCAGAATGTGGTCGAGGTTTGGTTGGTTTGTTCTGAGTTTATTATTGACTCCAAATTGTGAAGAGACATACAAAAAGATTCTTCCTCTAGGTACTGTTAGAAGCCGAGTAATAAAATCTTGATGGGCCTTCATCTGATAGACTTTTGAAACCTCCAAGCCATCTGAGCTCTCCCTCTAGAATCCCAATGCCATCCTTTGCACTGCTTTGCAGTCTTCCCTTGCCCTTCCCCTTGCGGTTCTCAAATATTGCAGTTGCCTTGTTCTTTGTTGTTTCTCTAGTGCAGATTATCAGGGAGTTAGAGGCCTTATCTACTACTCCACCCTGTTTGCTGTTTTATTCAAACAGCTATCCTTAGACTTGCTCAGGATTTTCTTCATTTTAATTTTCCATTTCATCTGGGTGAGATACCTTACCTCATTGTGCCCCCACCAAAACACGCAGCCTGCCAGGCGCTTTGTTCCACCAGGTCTCTGTTTTCACAGGGCATTGTTTCTCTGGATCCATTCTGAGAAATGCAAGGTGGCATCTTCATTGTACAGGCGTAGAGATGCGTTGTGAAGTGACTGCTTTCGTGGAGCTTTCCGTTAGCAACGTTATAGCATGTTCATAGCGCAAGATGGAAGCCGCTGTTCAGCTTTGCTATGGGGCGTGAACCTCTTGGTGTAAACTCTTGACGTGTAAGTCCAATGGCAGAGCTTTAACTGTTTACTAACAAGGCAAAACTTTAAGTGTAGGTAACTGTCTCGATTTTCCTTTTCTCCTTACTTTTTTTTTTGCTAGTGCACATCTTAGACTCGTACTACTGAAGGATATGTCTAATTGAAAGGAGTAACATCTATATATATTTGGTCTGTATGGAACAATAAGCTAAAATCTTCCATGAAGCCGTAATGCTGTTGGAAATTCTATGCAGGCGTTTTAAAATCTGGTTAATCTGCTAAGGACTTCCAGGACTGCTTAGATCTCCACTGTGAAATGCTGAGTTCTGAATTTATGTCATTTGGGAGAAGGAAGGAAGAACAAGGTTTAGAAAAATGCGATCTTTTTTCACAATCTGCCAGTACAGACTATTCCAAAAATAACAGGCTTGGGAGGTAGCTTGCAAAACTTCAAATTTATGGATAAGATTCCCTGGTGTTTTTTAACAGCTACTAGAAATCTAAAGCGCACAAACTTTTGAATCTACCATGCTTTCTGTTGTGGAAGGGATGTGATGTGGTGTTAACCTTTTTAATCCCAGAATACAAACTGATTTTAAAATGTGTTGAATATTTAAAGATGACTTCATGCAAGTTAATAAACCATTTGTAAAGTGTTTGTATACAACCCTTTGTATCATGTTGTTGGTACACCTTACAAATTTTTTTTGGGCATGTATTCCATTCTTAACTTATGTACAATTTCTATTGTTGCTGTAAATATTCTAAAAGAGAAAAAAAAATCCTGTGGTAACCTTAATTATCAGCATGGAAATGGTTAATTTTTACTGAGCACAATGTATTTTTGAATGGGCCTTCCAAAATATGTCTTTAATAAAAATGCAGATTTTGCACTAGAACACTGGCATTGCTCAGCGGCTGATCTTATTCCTGACACATCTCCCCCAGAGCATCTCCACACACATTAGCATGGCTGCAATGAGCAGAAGGGGCCAGAACCACACCAGGACTCCTCTGCTCAACCAGCCGCGGCCAGGTCCTGCCTAACTCCCTGTCTGAGAAGCTGGCTTGTATCTGTCCGCAAGCCTGATGTTTCCACAGGAACACAGAGAAAACAGTTCTGAGGCACACCATTACCCACTGTTCCTGTAGTCTCATCGCAGACATTAGGGGGTTTAGAATCACAGAATCGTGGAATGGTTTGGGTTCGAAGGGACCTTACAGGCCGTCTAGTTGCAGGCCCCCTGCCATGGACAGGGACATCTTCCACCAGACCAGGTTGCTCAGAGCTCCATCCAACCTGGCCTTGAACACTGCCAGGGAGGGGGCAGCCACAGCTTCTCTGAGCAACCTGTTCCAGTGCTGCACCACCCTCATGGTGAAGAATTTCTTCCTAATATCTAATGTAAACCTACCCTCTTCCAGGTTAAAGCGATTCCCCCTTGTCCTGTCACTACAGGCCCCTGTAAAAAGCCCCTCTCCGGCTTTCCTGTAGGCCCCTTCAGGTACTGGAAGGCTGTGATGAGGTCTCCCAGACTTCTCTTCCTTTCAGGGCAAAAATCTCTGCTGTTCTCTCTTGTGAACAGTATCAACCCACCAAACCCCGCAGCAGGCACTCCGCAGAAATTAAAAGGCCCTGAAAGTTTCCGGCCCTTGAACTGTCTTTGCTGCAGAAGGGGAGGCACCACTGGGGCAGCATGGTGGCATTCCAGCACTGCCAGGCCTAAGCTGAGACTCCTAGGCGAATGTTCAGGTGTTGGTGATACAGTTTTTGATGGGTTCCCTTTTAACCTGTCCTGGCCGTGACTTTTTTTTGTTATCGTGTGCGGCTTTAAAAACTTTAACTACTTCTCTGCTAAGCCCTCATTCTTCAGGGCAATGGGAAACAAATTGAGGAGTGGGGACCACTTTTTCTTGGCCTCCCGTCTTTCCCTCTGCACTCCAGCCACAGGCTTGCTGGAAGCCAGGACTTGCAGCTTTCAGATCCTGCCGAAACAGCCTCCTGGTGGGGTGTGCTGCAGCCCCAGCTGCTGTGAGACCCGGCTGCTGCCCAGTGCCTTCACCCAGCTGTGCCCATCACCGCCCAAACGGGGAGGCTGCTGGCCTGAGCTAGGGGCTTTCGCTTCCACCAGGACGAGCGGTCCAGCAGCCCAACTGTCCCAGACAGTTTCCTTGAGGTGCCAAGTTCTGTGGGGACTCAGCTTTGCTCTGAAAAACCACTCTTTGCCCTAACTCTTTCAAGGGTCTCATCGTAGTGACGCCAGGCGCCAGTGCCCTTTTCTGTACTCCTCACAGAGCTCCGGAAAACAGAGTGGTGACCTCCTTGGAGAGGTCGAGAACCTTGCTGTGGTAGCCCCAACGTGGTCAGCACTGGTGCCCCTTGGGATGGGGAGCAGCATGGGTGTGGATGTTTTTCTCTCTGACCACAGTGAAGGGATGATTCCTGCCTGTACCCAGTAAGATAAAGGGGCTATTGGCTTACAAATGGTGTGGCTGCTCTGGAGGCCTGAGGCAGCCTCTTACCACTTAGTTTAGATTGGGCAAGCCTGACTTCCCAGCGCAGATCCCTCACTTCTCCCTCTAAGCATCCAGACTAAAAATTCAGGTCATGAAGCTGAAGGCAGCTGTTGGTCCTGCCTCCGATTCCAAACCTGTCGCGTTTTACGCAGTTGCAAAGCCTTGCATTGGGCTCCCTACCTCGGCAGGATTTTCAATCCTAGAAGGTAAATGCTTTTTCAGTGTTGCTTTGCATCATCTCCTGCAGCCTCAGTTGCTGGCTCTGTTGTGGTTAATTGCAATTGGAGGCATCTGTGCTGATAAATTAAAATGGCTGTGCTAGGAAAAGTTAAGACTTTATGAGGAAAAGCTTTGTATTTTTGTAATTGTATTTTGGCTGGTTCTATCTCGCTTTCATAACGCCCTCAGTTGCAGTGTTACTCCAACACACTGTGTTTATGCAGAGGTGGAAGTCAAGCGCAATTCTAAAAGCATTTTAGGACCACTTAATTAATTAAGCCTCTCAGCACCCCATTTTTTAGAGAAGAGGCAGAGGTTAAGTGAATTTCCAAAGGTCGATTAACAAGCGAGCTGCATAGCTAGGATCGGAACAGAAACTCCCACTTTCGCAGGAGCCATTTAGACACTGCAGATGAAAGGCAGAAGTAGGTCTCTTCCCCATGCAAGCTGGAGAGGTGAACTGCAGGCAAAAGACAGGGCGAGGCAAGAAGCAAGTGAGCTGTGAAATTCAGTGTATGCCAAGCAGTTCCACCTATTTATCTCTGTACATTTCAATCTGGAAAAAGGGTCTAGTGATTTCTTTGAAGCTGGGAGGCTGGAAGAGCGATAGCACAAGTCCTTTCTACCTAGACAGTCTTTTCTCCTTCCAAGGTTTTATTATATCCTATATGTAGGATCAGTCATGTGAAAATACGTAGTTTAGTGTGGTTTCTTAGTGTATAATAGCATGTGGTCCATCCATCCAGGCTGTAGATTAAGCTTGCGAGCTCTTCCAAACTCCACAGGAACTCTTGCCCCTTGCCACAGGGTGCGCTTCCAAAATGAGACAACTTGCAAAACCCTGGACTGTGTGTGGGAGCTCAGAGGCCAGTCAGGTCCAAGGCTTTGGGTGGTTACAGTCAGGCTTAACTGCTTTGGGATGCTACAAATATCCATCAGCTGGTGGCCAGTCCATCCTTTCACCCCCCGACCCCACCCCACCACTCGTACGTCATCCAACAAAACGACAGCACCAAGCTTCCTCCCCCCGAGCCACCATCCACCAGGACACGGAGCAGAGCTGCCTGTGCGGCTTTTAGGGAAGGGAGAGCAGCGTGTTAACGTGATGGCAGCTGTGTCCAGGGACTGGAAACGCTTCAGCTTTCAGTGTTGGTGCTGGTAACACAAGAGCTATGACAGCTCGTGGAGAGCCCTTGTCTCCCCGCTGTTGCACGTGGAGTGCCTCCAGGGAGGCTGTGACCCCGTGCTGGTCCCACAGCTTGGCTACACAGAGGACTCGCCTCGAGCTCAGTGGACCCTGCTGCCCAGGGAGGTTGTGGAGTCTCCTTCTCTGGAGATATTCAAGACCCGCCTGGACAAGGTCCTGTGCAGCCTGCTGTAGGTGACCCTGCTTCGGCAGGAGGGTTGGA
>Ga0065711_1003450_pt1 | contig 28914 bp, 28 predicted proteins | sample Hoacrofraction12_FD_59098 | JGI IMG/M metagenome (GOLD analysis project Ga0065711, IMG submission 59098) | Hoatzin crop microbial communities from Cojedes, Venezuela - Epithelial fraction 12 v2 (version 2) | ecosystem: Host-associated > Birds > Digestive system > Esophagus > Crop | place... | reverse complement strand
GGGGGGGGAAAGAAGAGAGTGTGGAATACCTAATGCTGCATTTCAATATCATAATTGGTTTAGATACTATAAATCTTTTCATATCTGCATTTTTTAACAAAAAAAGCTTGCTCTTTCAAGCAGTAAATCAGGCTTGTTAGTCCTAAGTTTAATAAAGTTTCTAGTAATGAGTTTTCCAAATGTTAAACTTGTTATTCTATTCTTTTTGATGGAAACTAAAATTGCTTTTCAGACACAAAGCTGTCAGCATAAGATCATGACTGACAAAGTGACTTCTAGTTAACAAATGTTCCTGTCTCCGTCTCCCAATTGATTTTCCTTGCATCAGGAGAAGACAGAATGGCCAAAGATTTACAGAGGCTACAACGATGTGGGAACCCTCACCCGAAGATGGGCTCCTGTCTGAGGGCTGTTGGGAAGCCTGGGCTCGTGATCTCCAGTGGCCAGACCCGGAGTCTGTGGGACTCGCAGGTTGAGTCAGAAGTAGCAAAGGTTGCCCAGAACATCAATCTCTGGTGGGACAGAAGGTGAGCTGTGAGCTTTTCCTGCATGTGTCTGGGGCAGAATGAAAGCTGTGCCTTGTGAACCCCAAGAACCAAAAGCAACCCCCAGGTTATGGAGGATGTGACCTAAACCCGGGACAAGTCAGTAGGGTGCTGCTTTAGGGCTGCTGGGGCAGCAGGGCCCTGTGAAGAGGAATGAACATTGTGTACCGGGCACATCCCTGGGACAGCACTGCTCGTGGTGGGCAGGTGCTGTGTTGGAGGTCTCCTGCGGTCTCATGGCCAATGGTTGTGTGGGGGATAAGAGTCCAGGAAATTCTTGGGACATCTTTCTTGTTCAAAGACGTTTCCAGCTTCTCAAATGAAATGAAATCTTACCACCTTGTGTCTGTTCATACTTAGATATTCCCTTTGCTGGGAAGCACAGGAATATGTGGCCACTCCATGGACTGGGGTAGTTGCTTGAACATGAGCTCATAGTACAGTGCACTGGTGCAGCGACCGGTCCCGTCCTGGACTCGCTGGGGTCCAGGGCTGAAGGGCATGGCAGGAGCCATGCTTGCTGCACCACTGAGAGTGGGCAGGATGGGTCTCATCAGCCCAGGAACAGCTGGTGTGAAGTACTGGTATCCATAACTGACTCCTGCAGAGACTTCAGAGGTGATGTGGGGGAACACGAGAATTTGGTCAGATCAAGCTTATGCCAGAAAAAAAACAGGGAAATGAGGTCCACATCCTGATCTCTCTTGATAATTGGATCTACCCCTCACAGAATCGCAGAATGTTAGGGCTTGGAAGGGACCTCTGTGGGTCATCTAGTCCAACCCCCCTGCCAAAGCAGGGTTACCCAGAGCAGGCTGCATAGGACCTTGTCCAGGCAGGTCTTGAATATCTCCAGAGAAGGAGAGCTTTCTTAAGGACTCTACAACCCCAGAGCTTTGGGTGAAAACCTGTTTCCCAGCACAGCTGCCTATACCACAGCTGAGCTGACCCTTCGTTGCCGATGGGAAGGCTTGCAGAGGATATTTGTTAGTCCTGTCACGAATATCCAAAGACTTGTGCCCTCACTTGACTTACTGGTCCTGAATTTAAAAAAAACCAACTCTTTCACCTACAGAATCTCCTAGAACACCAGAAAGCATGTGTTCAATGGTGGTTTCTTGATAATGTTATTGACAATACCCTTAGATATTTGAACATACCGTGGGGACTTTGATTGTGACTGTCTTTTGACATGTCAGCTACTAACCTGGAGGAAACCCAGAGAGATTTTGCCACTTCCACTTAAGTAGAAGTATCTGATAAGTAACCCTGAGCTGCCAGCTGGCACCAGGTCTCAGTACAAATGCAGCTATGTGGGAGCCTACATGCTCCCTAGAAGCTCACCAAATCTGTGAACAGTGAACTCAGCTCAATGCTTTACCAGGAACCAGGCTCCTGGAGTACTTTGATTGAGGAAAAAAAAAAAAAAAGTTCAAAGAGATGCACAGAATCACAGGGCAAAAGTAGAAGTGTATAAATCTGTCAGAAGGATGAGGAAGAAAAGAGAGACTTTGCAGGTGTTGCAGAAGAAATGTGTGTGCAGTTGTCTGCACAAATAGCTAAAGAAATCATCAAACCAGCTAAGCAGAGAAAAAAACTTGAGGCGAAATTTTGAAATGTACCAAAATGCACTGAACATCACGGGGGCTGCAGGCTTTTGAAAAATGTTCTTTGCATCCTTGGTGATGGGGTACTTCAGAAAGCAGCTCTCTGACGCAGAGCCGCAGCAAGGCGGCTGAGGTGCACTGGCTGCTGTGGTGGCCTGCCAAAGCGACAGGGAAGCAGGCAGGCAACGTGTCTGAGAGCCCAAGGCTGTTCTTGCAGGAGATGTGGATCTCCGTGGCAGGGGTGGTGGTGCGCGTACCGCCCGGGACGCTTGCACCACCTCAGCCCCATGCAGGAGTTCGTCTGCCCCAGAGGGTTTGTTGCACCTGCACAGGTTTGTCCTGAGGGCAGCTATCCAAACGGGGATGCTCGGGTACAGCGACCAATGTTGTCTCGGGTGCAGCGGGAGCTGCTGTTTCCACTGCCAAAACCAGATTGCACTGAGTCAAAAGGGAGCAAGCCTGGGTCAAAATGCTCTTGCTGACCCACCTTCTCCTAGATCAGTCCTTGCCTCAGGACAGACACAGTGCTGTCTGCTTTGTTTAGATATATTGGATTATTTTTCTTGTCTTCTCAGGACTCTCCAAATGCGTTTGTTAAAGCCAACAATAGGTCAGGGAACACTTTGAACAGTTCTTCTGGTACTCACAATCCAACCTTTTTTAGCTCATTGTAGTTTCAGAACAGCATCTCACTCCCAGTCACTGATGGCAGGAGGAATGTCTGCCTGCTCTCTAACCCATGATTACTTCTTCTCTGCATATTCCTCAAAACTGCAGAAATTTAGAAACTACTTCTGCTTTCTCTACGTTGTTGTGTAGAAACATTGTTATGATAGAACTGAGCTTATATCACGTGAAAATGTTCTTGTGGAGTACTGAGTAATTCCTTTAATGCTTGATAACTCATTTGGACATAGATGTTTTCAGTAGCATCTGTTGACTACTTTATTCTGCATTTCCCAAATGTAGTTTTGTATTCTGTTCTACCATCTTCCCCATTTTCTCACTTGCTGTGTCCTGCTTTTTCTGTTTCTTCAAGCCTGGCCTCCTTCTCCTGGTCAGCTCAACTTTTCCTAATAGGATTTCAGAGGTAAGGCCATTCTGGCATCAGTCACCACGGAGTTTTGTACCTTTGAACCACTAGGACGGAGTGCTACACTGGAGAGAGAACAACAGATTGCAGCTAGCCAGTTCTAGATGAAGCTCAACCAGGCAGGGGACAGCAAAACGTAAAGGCTATCAAAACAAACATGTTTTGACCCCTTTTTTCTAGGTTTGTTTATAGACACCTGTACCAGAAGGCAAAGATCCAAGATATAAAGCGAATCAAGGCAGGCATCAGCACGTACGGGGTCTGTGGATTTCTGCAAATCTCCCTGAAACAATTCAGAAATGTCGTCTCCTTCAGACTTCCCTTTCCCTGACAGAGATCTCTCCAGTGCTGTTACCTTCCAGGCAGTTCCTCTCATGAGCAAATTAAAGCTTTTAATGGGGCCGTGACCAATCTCTGTTTATGGACAAACAGAGGAACACGTATAGATGGCCGTGTAACAGACCGTGTACGTATCTCGCGCTGAACACTTCAATTAACTCCCACAATATGTATCACAAACGGCACCTTAAGGCTGTCATCCTCTAAACCGCCCTGAGTACAAAGTCAATATTTACCAACAGCAATGCAAGAAAAATTAACATTTTAGTGCCTTCTAAACTGTATGATTCTTTGCTACAGATAACTATATTTTAGGTTTGCTATACCCTTGTTCTGTCTCCGCAGCTAGAAACACTACATCAGTCTGCGATTTACAAAATTACAATGAGAGCATAAGAACCCACCTGGTCTGGGCGATTTGGGTATCCTGGTGCTGATAACTGGGTGCAGCTTAGCAGCTGAAGTGATGATGGAGTGAGCAATTCGCAGAGTTCCTGTCTGCCCCAGCACAACACTGTATCCTGTTAAAGTTTTATTTCCCTGAGGAGGCATCAGAGGTATGTAATTCATAAAGGGTCTAATTTATTGCTGAACTCAAGGGAAATTTTGCCAGGTTCTTAACAGAATATGGGAAGAAACTTAATACCTGTGGAAAAACAAGGACAAGAAATAAACTCCAGCTAGCTAATGGATTTGGTGCATGTGTACCTGCTTGTGCTGTTAATGTTAGAAAAGATAAAACAATCATTTTCCCCTAATTCTTCAGGATGTATCCACTCCATTGAGTTGTTGAAACATCTGTCCTTGTTTTCTTCACGTGTTGCCTGCAGATTTCTTATTCTCTCAGTTACCAGTGCATGTTAGCTTCCCTAACCCAGTATGAAGATTGCTCCTATGCACTTGATAAACCAGACCCTGGCCTGTAGGCCATCCTTTTCCCTTGCCTTATTCTAGGCTGCAGCCCTGATGACTGCCTTGGTTGTGAAATTAATGTAAATACATGAATGCAAAATTGCACCAGTCAGCAGAAATCTGGTCTTCTTGTAGAAGAATCTTGAAAACCCATATTAAAACAGTCACTTCTGGAGCAGCAAGAAATGCATACCATCAGCAGATGTACTCAAGAGCGGTCAAGAGAAGAGAAACAAGAAACAGGACAACGTTTTTCTTCAAGGGACAGGACAGTAAGTTGCAGCAGTAGCTGCAGGGAGCATTCAGAACTTTGCCGGAGTAGCACAGGGTCATCATCTCCTGCTCTTGGAACAACATTCAAGAGATGCTGCTGGCATAACATCCAAGGGAGGGTTTACTAATAAGAAAGGTCCGTTTGCTAGACATGCCTTGTGTGTGCAGCTATTCCTTGGGCAGCTGCTCATGAGAAGGGTCCTTGACTGGAGATGTTAGCGGAGCCTTGGTTTGTGTCCTCTGTGTCAGGGTTAGCTCAGCTGCAACCAACCGAAAAGCCAGCAAAGACAGAACATGGGCAAGAACGGTTGGTTTCTCCTGCTAACTTGGGTTTGCAAAGGTGATGTGTGCCTAAGCTAAACTCAGCTTAGAAACAACCCCCTGGAGGGAATCTTCTGGCTCTAGAAGAGTCAGGTTCAAACACAACATGATGAATGTGGTCCACACACCCATCTGTGCTCTGTACAAAGCCGTCCTTCAGATCTGTGTCCCTCCTTTCCACTTGCAGGGAGCATGTTGGTTACTACTGCTCACCTTCTTCACTTTGGTCCCTGGCTTACCTCTTGGTCAGTAAATGAGCTGAGTCCCAGGTGGAACCATGTCGTTTCGGGACAGGAAGGTGGGTTTGCTCCTAGGTGGCTTGGGAGGAGCCACTCAGCCCCCAGCATCCAGCAGGAAAATCTTCAAACTCAGTTTTCTTCCCTGGGGCTTTCTTTAGGTGTGTTTTGGATACGCAGGGTCCATCTTGCAGCTGAATTATTAAAATAGCCTGAGAGTCAATCATCAATACTCAGGTGTACCAAAGCAACCTGTTCTTCTTATTAAACAGTGCACTATTTTCCCAAAAGAATAAGAAACACAATATTGCAGGAGAGAGTTGATGAAAGAAAGGGACCACAGTGGATACTGGCTGAGCTTTAATAATCTGCGTTCCCCGTCAGGAATAACCTCTGGCCACTTGTGAACGCGGTTCGTGTGCCCACAGAACGGTGGTGCCTTCGGTCGGCAGAGCCAAGCCCCCCACCCACGCCGGCGCGGCCGGGAGAGGAGGCTGCGGCACGGCTGGTGCAGCCACAGAGGCTGGGCACTGGCCATCTGCGGGGAGAAGGCATCACCCCATCCTTGTAATTCACTTGGCAGGTGTCTTCCTGCAATAAACACTCCTGTGCGTGCCGCAGCACCCGCCTCCCTTTGCTGCAGCCTGGGGTAAGGAGTCCAACATCCTCCTCTTCCCAAAATTCTGAAGGGTGATACAAAATAGAGGTATTCAGGCGTTCTTTCTCCAACTCTTCCTACATCTTTCACTTCTGCATAGACTTGCCCTCTGATTTCATGAAGTATTGTTACTGAAAGCTTGTTTTTCTTTATCATGATATACTTTAATCTGGAACGTTGTTTTCTCTTCCTTTTATACTTTTACTTTCATGTAATGTATCTTTGAAGAGTTTCAGCAACTGCATAAACACTGTACTAATGTAAGTTATTTACTATGTTATCTCGACATAACACAAGGAGAGTTATTGACAACTACCGTATATTTATAACCTAATGGGGTTGTCAGGTATTTTACAACATATTTATTATTACTGTGGTGCATTTCATAATAAGTACAAGACAGCTCAGGAGTATAGTAGGCATTCTGGTTGATAGTAAGGTCTTAAATTACCTTCACATCTTTATTCAGTCACTTTTTTTCTTATTTCTTACTGCTTTATATCCTAGGAAATTTGAAAAAAAAAAAAGAAAAAACAAACAAAAAAAGGTCTCTGAAACTAGCTTCCCCATTTATTTTCACACTTCCCTGCTTCCAAGAATCTTGTTTCTGAACTTTTTACCCCATCAGATCTGTAGCATGTCAGTCTCTGAGACCAGCTGCTTCGCAAGTCCCTCTCCTCAAACACTGCCTTTACCTTTCCACCTCCTCTTGAATTTAATCTCAGCAGAGACAGAACTGCTATAGAAGCTGCTCGAGTCTGGGTTATGTCCCAGACAGAGACCTTCACACCCCCCCAGAATGGGGGGAAAACGCGTACATTTCCATGGTGGAGCTGCAGAGACTCAGCGTCGCTGCTGAGAGCGATGGGCAAGCCGGAGCTGCCCAGGGCAGGTGGCCGGTGCCCGGGAGGCAGAGGAGCTGCTGCTCTGCTGGGGGGCACGGAACGGGCTCATCCCCCCCATGCTGCCTGCGTGGAGCTGGGCTCGGCGCTCGTCCTAGCAGGGTCCCTCCGGAGGGGATGGATGTGACCCCTAGCCCACCCATGGAGAGCAGAGCTTTCGGCCAAGCCCTCCTGCTCCAGGGCACCTACCGCAGGGAGGGCAGGAGCCGTGGGGACAGCAGGGACCTTTGTCATGGTCACAGGCAGCAGGCAGGCGGGGGGGGCAGAGGACCAGTATCACCACCCAAGGGGCTCCCATACAGGGAAGGGGGCATCAAGCCCACCCCAGCCCACCAGTGGGCTCCTGGCTGTGGGCGCAGACAGCTCAAGTGATGCTTCTACACAGTAAATCCTTCTTCCACCAGGTCAAGGTACACTGAGCCTGGCTTCCAAATATTGCATATCACTGTGCTTGGAAATCCCGCCAAATGAGAAGAAAAACTAGATTTACAGCTTTAGGCTGGTTGGTGGAATAATGTAAATACACCATTATGGCAACCTGTAATAGCTGTAGGGACTTCTTTTTTTAAAATTTAAAAAGCTGTATTCCTAAAAATAGTGCACAACAAACAGGAAGCAACATCGCTGCCTTCAGCATGGAGGAGGGGAGGCTGAGCAGAAGTGTGTGTGGGCTGGAGGAACCCTTGGCCTGATGTACTTCGATAGTCCTCACTGAGCTGATTGCTCACTTAGCAGCCTGAGAAGCCGGGATCATTTCTGTCATGTCTGCGACGGCACTTTCGTTTACCTGAGGATCATCATGTTGAAGAGAGGAGAATCAGAACGGAACCAGCAATAACTGATCGTGCCAGAAAAAGACTGGAGTAACTCCAGGTCAGACTTTCCTCCTCCAACCCATGTCCTGTGGCCTCCTGCCTCGCTGCTGTGCTCAGGGGTCAGCATCGGGCAGCGGCTGCGTTCTCAGCCCAAGCCCAGGGCCAGCCGGTCAGAAATGCCAGGACCTGTCCCCACGGACGGTGCACAGGTACAGATGTGCAGAGCCTCTGTCATTCTTGAAAGGGGTCAAAAAGGGAAAACAAGCAGGGAGAAGGAACAAGCAAATGTCTCACCAGCGAGCGATGCTCAGGGTCCATAACCTTCTCCCACTCTCAGCCCCAGCCTTTAGGGAAGGCAGCCTATCGTCCGTCGTGTATCACATGTGCATGCTACAGCCCTTGCAGAAAAAAGAGAGGAAATGGCTACGGGAAAGAAGGTGCAAAGAGAAGGAGCATCAGCGGCTGGGGCCGAGCTATTGAGCAGCGCTGGCTGCAGCCTCCCCTCGGCAGCGCCTTGCCCCTGGCAGCTCTCGGGACACGGGCTGGGGGACAGCACAGTGTACGGGTACCCTCCCCACCAGGCTGGGGGCAAGCAGGCAGCATCCTGCTCATCCAAAATGGGGTGACATGGGCAGGAGAAAGCCTGGCATTGCTTGGGTACAGGGCAACACCAAGAAAGAGCTCCTCGTGAGCACCAGCACTGCGAGAGCCTCCTCCTCGAAAAGACACATTGGCAGACTGAGAACGGCGAGAGTGTGCCCTTGGACACGTGTGTGGGTACCGATGCACGTGTCTTCACCAACAGGTCATTTTGTTTCTTAAAAATATTTTGTTTGCAGTCCTACTGACTTTGCCTTTCATTCTCTTCACAGCTGTCACAGTATTGGCGTGGACAGGGGTACGTGACTCTCGTTTTGCCCTCAGGGTTCATGCCAAGCCCAGACCTTGCCTGCATCATGTTGGAAAGGACCCACTTGTAAATAAGTGCAGCAGCAGGAACTGAAGGATGGTTCGGAATCCTATCTACAGCCCAGAAGCAGCTCAAACGGCAGGTGTGGCTGTGGCGGCAGCAGCTCCGAGAGCTACAGATAAATGATGTTTCTAGGATTTCTGGAGAATGACACAGCACTGCGTGTGACAGGATGTGCAAAGACATTAAGCCATCACGACGCAGCCTTCTGGAAACGTGCCAGCACTAAGGAAATGAAAAAAGTAGTTTTAAAAATGCCTTGAAAAGTCTTTCCGTCAGGTTCTTTAGCGTTCAAAAAGCGCTCTAGGATTCTTCACTCTGAAGTAAGTGGGGTTTACTGCATGACTAAGAGCTGCAGCATCAAGCCTTGCCCGAGAGCAGGGAAGCGCAGCTTGTGAGAGGGGATGAAGTCCAGGGCTTCACACGTACGGATAGGTCAGGAATTCCGACACTGGAGGGGACGGATCTGCAGAAGGCCTGTGGACGGGGAGTGCCTTCTGCTGGGTGGAAGAGCCTGCCCCATGCACTGGGGAGCAGGGCTCTGTGCCCCCGGGGAGCGCTGAGCCTGACTCCTGAACTTTGCCTATCGCCGTGCTTGGAAATCCCACCGGCTGAGCAACGCCGCTGCCGGGCACGCAGCAGCGCGCAGCGACGGGCGCCGGGAGCACGGCTGCAGCGCAGCGGGGAGAGGAGCGGGAAGAGCTCCTGCCTAAGAGGTTCTTGTTATCTTCCTTCGTGACAGCAATCTTTAGACTAGCAAGGAAACACCATTTTGTGGTAAATGTTCTTTTCCTTGGGGGTCAGCCCGGTCACGCTTCCCTTCAGAGCTGGTGAAAGGCATCAGGTGCCTCCCCCGTCCCCTGTTCTGACTACAGAATAGGGATGCCTTGTCAAGAGTAAATGAACTACCTTGGATGGAGGTGGTTGGATGGTTTAACTTCGCCAGTTTTCTCAGGACAAGCAGCTCCAGAGGCATTTCTGTACAGCACTGCCCCTCAGCCATCCAGGAGCTGCAGACCAGCCGGGCTTTCTGCAAGGCCAGTGCTCCTGCCTGGATCCCTGCTTCTCCCATGCCCTTTCCAGCCATCCACACTGCAGCAAGGCTCTGTGCTGGGGGGATGTTCATCCTCCCCTCTGCTGCCCTGGGCTCTGCCCACCCACCTCCAGAGCAAACCTGGGGGGCTCCTGCTCTGCATCCCCTGTCACCGCCCTCCCCCCAGCCCACTTCAGCAAATGCCGGTTTTCCGAGTGCTGGCTTGTGGCAATGGTGCTCCCAAAATGCAAACAGCCCCAAAACTAGAATGGGCTGAAAAAATGAGCGCTTGTTCCATCAACTAGACCTAGAGAAATACAGATCTTAAATGCTGATCTGGCATAGAGAGAAATAAGCTTTCATTTCTCTCATGAACAAGAAATTTAATTCCAGAAAAATGTAAACGAGGCCACATCAAATTTTCCCTCATTTTTGTCGGCATATGGGTATTATCATAGAATTATGAAGACACAGAACTATAGGACTGAAGTTTGCCACAAGGGTAATGTACTTTTATATACACAACAGGAGCTGTTAACTTGATTGTTAATCTGTAAAGTGTTCTTTTCCCAAGGAGAAAAAAGCCTAAATTACAGTCAGTCATCAGTAAATGCTCTTATGGATCTGTTCTTACATATGTGAGAAATTGTAGGGCAAAAATAGGGAGCAGCAGGAGCTGACCGCCCGTGAAAATCAAACCTGTGAATGCTGGGCCGTAGGTGATTTGCACATCTAGAAACATCAGATCAGGCCCAGAGAGCTGATGGTTGGCTGAAGGTCAGGCAGCCAGTGAGGAACAACTCCCTTGCTAAGCCATATCCACTGCTCCTATCTTCCTCCTCCTGGAGTCAATGTCTAAACGGAAATATTGGGGGATGAGAAATTATATGACGTTATCCTTCCTTTGCTTGCCTGACAGCCAGAAACCAAAGGGAGAGCCGTTCCCTCTGCTCAAGTGTCCCAGCTCGAAGACGAGCACCGAGCTGAACACAAACACACCAGCAAATCCTGGCTCCTTGGCTTCCCAGCCTGGGGACTCGGGAGCGACGAGCATCGGTCTCCTGAGACGTCGACCCAGAGGCCGTTGTGAGCAAGTAACGACGGCAGACAGGCTTGGGTGTGGGGGCGGCTAACTGCGTTCATGGATGCGGTGCGACAGTCCAGAAGTCTGTTGTAGGTCTGCGGTGGGTTTTCATGGCAAGGTTTTGGTAGCAGGGGGGCTATAGGGGTGGCTGCTGTGAGAAGCTGCCAGAAGCTTCCCCCATGTCTGATAGAGCCAGTGCCAGTCGGCTCTGAGACGGACCCGCCGCTGGCCAAGGGCAAGCCCGTCAGCGACGGTGGTAGGGCCTCTGGGACAACAGAGTTAAGAAGGGGAAGAAAAAAACCTGTGGTGAAACAGCAATCGAGAGAGAGGAGTGAGATGATGTGAGAGAAACAACTCTGCAGACACCTTTTTCGCCTTCCTTGCTGGGTCACTCGAGCCAGGGGGTTTTATTCTTTCATTTTATGGTTACGTGGCTAATGGGCTGTCGAAGATTTTCTGTCCCCAAGGACGATTCTCTAAAGTCTGGTCTGAGAGAAACTTCAGATTATTAAAACATGTTTTGAACGAAAGTCCTACCCAGATTCTTTCCTCCATTCACATGTGAACTCCTATCCGGGAAAAAATGGCAGCTCTCTCGAGTGATCTTTCCTTTGGTGGTGCTCCTAACCCTTTAGTGAGACTTTTGGTGAAAGCCAATATCATCATGATCATAGAATCATAGAATCATAGTAAGTTTTGGGTCAGAAGGGACCCCTAGAGCTCATCTAGTCCAACCCCCCCCAGCGAGCGGGGACACCACTAACTAGATCAGGTGGCTCAGAGCCCTGTCCAACCTGGTCTTGAATGTTTCGAGGGATCATAACATTCTCTCAGTTATGTTCTGTGGTTACCTTCAGGGTGGCAAACGGGTTCTGGTGTAGCCGACCCCTCCTGCCAGCTGCACGAGCTCGCAGCTGAGCGCGAGGAACGCAAGGCTCCTGACTATGCAAGCAGCTGAGAAATAAACCATTCATTATTGGTCTACGATTCTGTAAATATTTTCCCAGCAAGAAATAATGTTTTTTTGGATAATTATGGTATAGCTGTGAAAGATTTTGGAAAATACTGATGCTTGTCATTCCGTGTCAGCCCTGGAAAGCCCTGGCATCCAAGCACTTGCTGCTGCTCCGTCTCTGCACAGCCCCAGGTACCATCGGACCGTGCAGCTGGGAACTCTCCTGTGATCAGAAGTGTGTATCTTCACACAGCACAGTCTAGCTTCATAGAGAAATGTATTTTTGTCCTTTCTTTTGAGGGTATTTGCACCCTTGGGGGTACTTGCACCATTTTTCTTTTTCTTTTGAAAGGAATTTTGATAACTCATTCATTTTTTCTTTTAGCATTATTTTCCCAGGTTGGGGATCCAGTAGAGCAGACATGACTCTGTCAGTTGGTTTCCACAGCCTTTGGAGCTGGCTGTTTAAGGAGGTTCTCTGAGGCCTGAGAGGTCAGTCACAAAACGAGTGGCCTTTGGAGTGGCTGTGGGGACAGCTGTCCTCCGCTCACACCCGTGCTGGCACTGCAGAGCTGAACACTAGTAAATATCTTCATTTTCAGCAGCTGTTCCCCAGTGCTAATTTTGCCATAAGCTTGCTACCCCTATAATCAGGGTCTATGATTTTGCAGTTATATTTAAGATAAACTATCTTCTGTCTGAGCATTTACAAATTTTGCTATGAAAGAAAACAGTCACAAGTCTGACACAGACGTGAAGCACTTGATAAAGACCAGCTCGCACAACTACCAGTAAGGCTGATACTGGAAATACAGTGCCTGTATAAAAGTGCACACGTGACAACCTGAAGGGGTGGTTTAGGTTGGATATTAGGAAAAATTCTTTACTGAAAGAGTGGTCAGGCATTGGACCAGGCTGCCCAGGGCAGTGGTGGAGTCCCCATCCCTGGATGGGTTCAAAAACTGTGTGGATGTGGCACTTCAGGCATGGTGGCGTTGGGGTGACGGTTGGACTTCATGATCTAGAGGTCTTTTCCAACCTTCATGATTCTCTGATTCTAGGTTTCTATGAATGTAAGCTACAGGACGGGGAGGGCCCGGGCTGGCCCCTGCAGCCGCGAGCAGGAGCGAGCCCTGCTCCCTGCAGCCGTCCCTGCCCCTGCGAGTCCCAGCACAGCACCAGCTCTGTTTCTTTCCTCATGCTGAACCCACAAGGTGAGTACCAAAACTGGAGTTAATACTGTCTCCTTTGCCAAAATTTCTCAAGGTTTTGGCTAATGGTGTGATGGCATCAGAAAATCTTGAAAATGACAGAGAAGAAATAGTTTTTCAAAGAAAGAGTTCCTTTTTATAAATTAGAGACAGCTAATTCATTGTTTATTGATGTGGCTGTCATACATATGTCCGTAGGTGTTCATTTGTCACTTGTGTCGCTTAATGGAGATTTAGCACTTTATAATCAGTGAGAACATTTTACTGCAAGTGTGCTGCTATGATGAGTTAATTAAGTATTCATTGTAATAACACTGATAATAGCGAACTGATTTTGTATTCATTTTTCATATGCATATGTTCCATATTTCTGTAAGAGTACTATTTTAATTTATCATTGGTTATCAGAAGTAAGTATAAAAATAAAAAACTGTCACCTAGGCCATTTCTTCTACTTAATAACAGCTTATCACAATGTGGAACAACACAAGCGCGGGGTGCCAGGGGAGCTCTCCCGCGCGGTACAACGCGGCGTAGTGTAGTAAAACCCTTCCCTCAGCGCGAGTGTGTTACAAACCCGGAGCTCACCGCCGTGACCGTGTATCTCGGAGAGGCTTTGCCGAGCGGTTGCCCACTCGCTGCCTGCAGGCGCTGGGTACCGCAGGCACGGCCGGGCAGCGGCGTCTGCAGCGGCTGTGCCAGGGCAGGGCACGGCTCCAGAAGGCTTCAAAGCTGTCTTTTAAGAACAGCATCATAGAATAGAATCATAGAATCATAGAATGGTTTGCGTTGGAAGGGACCTTAAAGATCATCTGGTTCCAAACCCCCTGCCATGAGCAGGGATTTTATAAAAAATATTTTTTCTATTACTTTGGTTTTTTGACTGGGTTCGAATTTCCTAAAGAAAAAAGGGCCTTGGGAACGAGCAGGTGCAGAATTTTTGGAGCTCAAGATGAACTAAAAGTTTTAAGGTAGGAGTCAGGTTTATAAGTTCTCATTTGCCCCATGGCTCTGATCAAATGGTCTTTGTCTGTAAAATATACAAATACAGAGTTCTACTGGATAAATACCCAACAAGTGGTCCTGCTTGGAGGGCAAAAATGTACTTCTTCATGGAGAGTCCAGTGGACACATTTATTAAGTCTCAAAGTCCACGGTAAGAAGCCTGCTGGTTAAACCAGCTCATCTTCCAACTATTGGACTTCTGTAGGCTCAGTGGCACGTATCTCCCTCATTTGCAGAAAATTTATTCGTGGTGAAGGCACCTGGTCTAAAATGGGAGCGAGGGTCTCGGGTCCAAAGCTCGTGGCGAGGGGCTGGCGGGGCTGTGGCCGCAGTGCTGCCCGTGGTGCCACAGGTCAGAGAGGTCTCTGCGAGGGACAGGGCACAGCCCCTCATCCCCCCAGCACATCCCACCATGCGTGTCCCCGTGCCACAGCGCCCAGGTTTCCGTCTCAGAGATGGCACGGCCTCCTGGCCAGAGACGGAGGGGACGGTGCCGTGCTTCGGCACGGCGCCCTGACCGCACTGCAGCGCGGCTGTGCCAGCTTGCCAGTTCATCTGAGGACAGGAGCAGAATTATAACCACACCAGGCAGTGCAGGCAGGAGCTTCCCGCGCTGGTGGCTGGCAGTGGGCCACCCAGCCCCAGCCACCCCTGCCCGATCCTGCCTGCTGGCAGCCGGCAGCGGCAGGAGCACGGGAAACCCATGGGGATGGCAGGAGGGAGAGCAAAACGGGCCAAAAAAGCTGCTAAAAGCTGCTGGCAAAAGTCGCACGATTTATAATGAGAAGGGAAGGTACATCTGGAGGGAAAGGAGTGGGAGAGGATTTCTCCAGACATCAACAGCTCGCGCTCAGCGGCGTGGTGTGTGTGTGTGTGTGTTCGAGGGAGCAGCAGATGGGGAGGAGCCGGTACATCTAAATTGGTAGCTGCTTAGGTAGTCTGTGCATTTACGGAGCTGCGCTGAAAAGCGTTGCTTTGACTTCAGAGAGCTGCGAAGCAGTAACCCGCACCTCGAGGCGCGCAGGTGCCAGCCAGCCGGCAGGCTGTGGGAGATGAAGGCCGGGGGTCTGCAGGGAGGGCAGGGGGTCTGGGGGTGTTCTCACATGCTCTCCCGTCCACCAGACTTGCGGAGGCTGAGGGCAGGGGTCGGCTCTCCCCTTCCATCCCCCTCTCCGTGCAGCCCCCTCCCCGGGGCTTGTCCCCAGCCATGCCCCTGCCAGCAGCACCCAGCCCATGCCCAGCGGCTCCGGGGTCTTCGTCCGGCTGCGCGGGCTGGGGCAGGCCACCGATCAGCTCCTCTGCCTCACTGCACGTTTGCGTTTAGAAATGGGCATAGCAGCAAGCTGCAGACCCGGGCGAGCGCTGAGCCCAGGAGTGCGTTAATATTTTCACATCAGTTTGAGCACTGAGGGTGCACGGTATGGTCGCGTGTGCAGAGCACCCCTTAGCAGATGTGAAGGAAGGGGCAAGCCGTCCCGGCGTCCATGCTCCGGGAGGAAAGCCGTGCTGGAGAAGCAGAAATAAGAATATCGAGGTCAGATCACCCAGAAGACGAGAGCGTGCAGAGGAGCGCAGTGCAGCTGCAGTCGTTGCTGCAGCCACATGTGCCAGGAAATCTTCTCCAGCAGCTGAAGGCAAGGAAGACAAACACAGCAATTAACCTTTTTTTTAATAGTGTATTGATTTCCAGCATGGTGTCAGACACAACTTAATAGGTACTATAGACACAAACCAGAACTATCTGGCACACAGTTTTTACAGTGATGTCAAAGACACAAACGGAGCAGGTAATATATTCAGAGAAGTGAGATTCCAGAAGAACCAAATGCTAATAATTACAAAATGAATTCCTTCAATTAAAAATGAATACACTGCTGGAACATTTAATACAATGAACACCAGATAAAATTATTGTTCAATCCAATTAAATCTCAACAAGATTTTCTGAGGATGTGATGGCATTTATTGAATTATCTCTGAACTTCTTATGCAAATCAGAGCTAGACCCGCATGCAGTATGCTAATTTTGAGCTGTATCTACATATAGCATTTAGCAAGAGAAAAAAGGGTTGAACTTCCCCTAAGGTGACTGCTGGGAAGATCCCCCGTGGCACTTGCGAGGGCAGCTGAGGCCGTTCCTTCTCTTGTCCTGCCACCACCCGTGCAAGACAGCCCCTCCTGCAAATAGGAAACATAGCTTAGGACAAAGGCTTTCAGAAACCACGCGTTTCTTACTTCTCAGCTCTCCTATTCTCTAAATTACAAGCTAGGACTCTTTAGGAAGTGTTTAGCTGCCAGCTGACAGCATGGGCTTCATCAAAGACCACAGGCAGTAGACCCCTTTCCAGAGAAGTCTTCATCCTGCTTGTAACGAATGCCTCCAAGGACAGGGAGCAGATCATTTTCAGAGCCAAAGTCAGCATTACCTACACCAAGGACGTAGTCTGATGGGCAAGAAACCAAAGCATCACCCGTGTTAGAAATCAGAGACCCCACAACTGCTGGACTTCCGTGGGGTCTTCTAGCAATATTGGTTATGCTCTGAGTCTTTAGTGCAGCTACATCTGAAAGTTTGAAGTATAATTGTTAAATATAAGATATTTAATAGCTTATTTTGTATTTTTTGTTTTTCTTTCATGCAAGTTAATATGGGTGAAAGTATTTGTCATCTGTAACAGAAAAGTTGACTTAAAGGGTTTCTGCAAATAGAGATAGAACTGTATCTATAATTAATATATAGTTAATTAATACAGTTAATAAAAATACTTTATTAACATAGAAAGGATTTTTTTTTTTCCTGATTCTCTTAGTTGGTAGGAAAGTGGCAAGAAAAGCTCACAACAGACCATAAGTACCTTGCTCCCAGGTGGGACTGTGGAACAAGGTGTGTCTTCTAGACAAGCTGGAGACAGTAGCACTGACAGGCAGCAAGGTTGTTTTCCAGTACGGTGTGGCAGATGATTATTATGGGCTACCTGAAATCCCTTTTTTAATTCAGGGAATGTACAGCATAGCCACTAAAGTTCAGAGGACAGGTCTCAGCGTGTGGTCCCAGGTGACTCCAGGTACCATAGAGCCAGCAAAAACAGGACAAAACCATTCCCTCTGGAGTTGTTGAGATGCTGACCGCAGCAACCAGCCTGCTGCAGGTCTGCAGGCCCACCAAAGCTGTCCAAATGGCAGGCTGGAGCAGGCTGGGGTGGAGGCCTGGAGGTCCTTGGTCTCCTGCACCCAGCCCCCCCAGACCCCAGGCTGGTGTGCAATCACACCTGAGCTGGGAGACTGCAAGCCCGCAAGCAGGCGGTGGGAAGTCCAAGCGAGGAGCTGCAAATGGAATGTCTTTGGGAGGAGACTTTCCTCGCACCGTTACTTCATCATCATCAAAGGTGAGCTTGTCCGAGAGACCCCCAGCTCTTGCAGGAGTGAAGGAAGCCGGTGATGGACACCCTCGTCTGCCTCACGTCTTGCTTCCTTCACCACCTGTGAGGGGAACCAGGGACAGGGACACGGTGCAGAAACGTAGGCGTCTTGGATTGCCCCAGACCAGCTAGTACACACTAACACACCAGGCAAACCTGCACCTCAAGGAAGCCACTTATCTGAGGTGGCTTTGGTTACTTTGGATTTATTCTCTTTGCTTGACCAAGTGAAATCCAGCAAACAGGAAATTCTGGACAGAAGATGCTTCCACTGTAATCACAGAATAAATTAACCCACCCGAGTTAATGCTGAGAATTATAAATCCCTTTCTCTTTGAGCACTGAAAACACAAATGCATATAATCTATTTAAAAAAATAGGTATATTACATTAGTAGAATGTAATTGCATCATACATTATAATCAACAAAGCTCGCTGACTATAATCTTCAAATTAATGACAGTTAAACACTTGAAACTCAAATCTTTGCAAGCATCTTCAATTCCCTAGCTGCTGTGGGGATGTCATCTAGAAGGATCTCATTGTAAATTACATATTCAGAACATGAAGATGTATTGAAAAATCTAGAAATGTCCCCAGAAGGTGGTTCTAGAAAGAAGTAATAAATTTAAACAGGAATCAAGAAAGCCTGTTTGAGCTATAAATTGCAATTGTTTTCCAAATAAACGCATTTTCATACAAATTTAGAATCTTTTGACTTCCACGGCACAAGTGAGGTATTTGCTGAGAGAAGCCTGGAGCGGCTAACCCAGCCACAGTCAGTACAAAAAGTCTCTTTTACAGATACAGGTGAGACATCGATTGGTCGACACCTGATAGAGTCAAACTCCAAAGAAATGCAAGAAAAATGTTCTGAATGACAGGAGAAAGCTGGTGGGGAAAGCCACTAGCATACCTGAGACACGCAGCACCCCAGCAAGGCTGGGAAATGTGCCGACTGGCACACGTGCAGCAGCACGTCTGACGAGACGGCCATGGCCAGGGCTCGCGGACGGCGGCCAGCACCCGGCCGGAGACACCTGGGAAAGCAGCAAACACAGCAGCGTGCTCTGACAGGTCCCAAGCAGCTGTAACTAACAGATGGTGGCATCTTCAGCAGGGGTTATCCTGACGGCTGCAGTTAAGCAGCGCAGGGCTGAGCAGAGATATCCCTGGACTTCTCAGCGTACACACGGTAATGCTGCAAAAGCCTGCAGCTTCCCTGCCCGGACGGTAGCACCCGACACCTCCTGTGGCACTCACCACTTCAGATACGAAATTCAGGCTCTAGCAGATCATAATGGCAAAGAAAACTAAATATTTGCAAAGATATGTGGAAGCTGGAGCTGGAAGACAGCTCTTCAGGAGGATGTCCTTTGGCAGTCCGCACGCCTGCACGGCGCTCCGGGGAGATGCTCCATGCATTGCAGGGGGCTGATAGGACTTACCACGTCACTTCCACAGCCGTGGCAGAGGGCTCTGACCTAAACCTGACAGTGCTGCGCAAAATGTTCAGCCAACACATATATGGCACAAATCAGTGCAGTGTAAGTTAATGCAAGGCCCAGTGTGCCCTAGGCACAGCAGAAGCATCAGTAAAGATTTATAAAGATAGTAACAAAGAAATAACCCCCAGCCCATTCTCAGGAACAGAAAATCACACAGGGATGGTGACTATCTATGAGCTCTGGCCAGATCACCTGCATTGGCCCAGCTCTGGGAAAGCTAAAGCAGGGTGGGGAGGTGGGGCTGGAGAGGGACACAAGAGAGAGTGAAAGGGAAGGGACCCCCAGCCCGTGAAGGAGCCCTTCACACCACCATCCTCAACACAAACTGGTAGAAAGACGATGAAGCAAGCAAATATCGTCACCAGCATGGACTGAGAGCAACATTTGCAGAAGCATGGTTGCTGGCGAGAGCTGCCGCGGTAAATCGCGGTGGCACAGCCCGCCGCCGCAGAGCATCTCCATTCTGCTGTCGGCTGTGTCTGCCTCGGGATGTCAGACATTTTCGTTCGTACGCACGCAGCTGCGCCGCGAGGCTGGAGCGCAGCCCCCAGGCACCCGTCCCAGGGAAGCTGCGATGGGCAGACCCGCCGTGTGTGTCCTGGACGCTGCGCTGAGCTCCTGGAAACGGACGGCTTCCTCCTATGCAGCTCTGCAGAAGAACCAGAAGCAAAACAGAAAGAAAACCTGTAGGGATAATGTGCCAGTTGCTACACTTAGCGGGTTTTTACCAATAAGCTGGCAGAGATAGAGACGAAGAACAATGATTCAGTTCGATCTCAAAAGTTTCCCACAAACTGATATTTAAAAGCCTTTCAGGAAAGTAAGTTTTCTTGGTTAAACAAAATGTGCATGGGAATTGTGAAATTGGGCTGTGAAAAAGAGATGGACAGGAGACTCGTGGTTTCTTTCCCAGCGCGTGTATGAAGCAGGAACAGACCTGAAAGCAGAATTCTGACAGTCCGTGAGAAGGCCCCCAACAACTGCCAGCGAGTTGAGTACAAAGGGCACTATAACCTGCTGGTAACTGATTATTAAAGACAACCTTTCCCAAAGAAACACTGAGCACTGACTGCGCAGCGAATCACCCTGATCCTTGCTCACAGGTTTGATCGGTTACGATAACAAAAAATACAACAGAGCTTGCTGGGTGAGAGGAAGAAGCTGAAATTTTGTTGTCTAATAGGGCAGAAGCAGAAGACCCCTTGCTGTGCTGCAGCTAGCTTGGCCGTGCATCGTGCAGAATAACTCTGGGGAGCTGCGGGCACCAGCTGGCTGCTCCTGCCCTTCCAACGTGACCTGATGGGGAGCCCCAAGGATGCTGAAACACCAGAGCTGGAGGCACTGGTGTGCAGGTGAAGAGAGCCACCCAACATCCAAGCTGGCCTGGCAGCTGCTCCCACCCAGCGCTGGAAGCAAGAGCCAGAACCTGAGCCAGGCGAGCGGAGCCCAAGGCCCACCACCCCTTTGGTCCACTCCCCTCCCACAGGCTGCGGGGCTGAGCCCGTCGCTGAAAGCTGTGACACCTCCCAACACCACTGTCTGTTTTCTTTGTTTCCAAAGACTTCAAAATACTTCCTGTAGTAAAAAATCTGTTTAAAAGACTGACTTCCCCCCTAAACTAAACCAAAACCTCCACCAACTGAGATTTCCTCACTGGCTTCTCAACCCAGAAGAAAGAGAACGTGAAATTGCAAATGAAGCTGCTGTTGCCCAAGAAATCATAGAATCATAGACTAAGTGTTACCCATTGAAATCTCCCCCTCGCCTTGGTCTTGCTGGGAAGAGACGGGCGCCTAGCCCCCCAGTCACAGAATAATGTAGGAAGGAGAGGACTGCTGGGGTCTCCAGCCCCACGTCCTGCTCACAGCAGCGTGGACATCGAAGATAGTTCAAGTGATCACAGTGCCAATGCTTCCAGCTTCCTCTTCTACTATTAAATGAAGAAAACTCTGAATAATGTTTTTCCACGTGCATTTTTCATTGATGCCTGGAAGATTTTCTTTTTTTTTTTTTGATTAGGCAAGGTTACTTCCTAAACTTTCCTTATGAGATGGTTATTTCAACTTTTCTTCAGTTTCATACCTGCAGCATGGACACTCTTCTGGCTGTAAACTTTATAGTCAGTGAATGAGTCAGTCTGCGAAATGATGGCAAAGCGTGCGGGAAATGTTTGCTGAGCGCCGCTCTTTGCAGTCCCCTTTTCTCTTGCTGGTTGCATTTTGATGGGGGGGGTTTACCCGCTAGTCATGTGCATTCTGTGTGAGAAAAGAAGGAATTAGCTTTGCAAAGTTGAATTGGCTTCCATTTATAGTAGAAATATGGCAGAGTAGGTTGGAGGAAGGTGACATTTGTTCTGTGTTTCTACACTACCAAAATAGCAAGCATCTGTTGACTGGAGATCTAATGATTACTCACAAAGGAAGAAGCACACATTCTTTAAATCTGACCTTAGCTTAATAAACATCTACTTTCACAACTCATTGAAATTTGGGAATCTGTAAGAGAAGCTATGTGCCATGTACTAGATAGAAAACACTTTATTTCGACCAGGGTACAGGACAAGATCAAACACGTCCATTTCTGGAAGGAAAAAAACAAGAGTCTTAAAAGAGGTAATGAACCATTCTGTCTTTAATTTTATTTTACATATAATTATTTAACTTGCTGCATATTTTTCAATTACTTCACCATCTAAAAATTGCTAAAGAGCAGTTGTGCATATCAAGGCTTGCATCTATATCTATACAGAAATATACTTTGCAAGGCTCTTATTCATCTAACCAATATTTTTGCAATTATTCTATTAATGTTTGATATTTAACAAAGTGTTTACCTTAAATCTAAATGAAGTGTGCACTTAAGCATATTAATAATACTGAGTTTAAAATGTTAAATGCAGATGATGCTGAAGACGATTTGTTTTCTAATGTGTTTTCTAATGAGTTGTCTGTGATTTTCATCTTTCTTTTTGTGGGGTTCTCATGGAAACTTAGTTTTCCTAATTTTCTTTAACTTTGTTATAGGAAGAGAAAGCAAACCAGCTCATACTGTAAAATTTCTTTTCAAAGAGGTCTTTTGTGCATCTCATTTTGTGGCAGCATTCTCAAGCAGCCAAACCCTTCTGCACCTGGGTGCTTCGGGGGGCAGGGAGGAGGGAGACAAAGCTGCTCTGGGGTGGGTTTGCCCCTTGCCTCGCGTCGCTCCCCCAGCCCAGGGCCTCCACACGCTGCTTCATTTGCCTGCTTGTACTGAAGCGTTGTTTACCCCTTCCTGCCATCGAGCGCACGTTTAGCAAACACCCGTTTTTCTGGGTATTCATATGTGTGTGAGACAGGAGAGCTGGATGCCTCCTTTGCCCCCAGTGTTCCCAGGAGCCGGGTGTGGGTGACACAGCTGCTGGCGATGGCTGGGGCGGCGTGGACAGGGTCGGGGCACTGACAAACTGCTGCCTGGGACCGAGCCACAGCCACCAGGAGAGGAAGGAGCTTCTTCAGAAAGTGTTTCTGGTTTCAGATGGCCTCACCAGCATTGTTACTGCCTCCGTGACAGACTGGGGCCAGAACAGGAGCAGGTTTCTATGGAAGGGTAATACTGAATCATAGAATCACAGAATGATTAAGATTGGAAAAGACCTCTAAGATCATGAAGTCCAACTGTCAACACAACACCACCATGCCTTCTGAACTATGTCCTGAAATGCCTACACATTTTTTTGAACACCTCCAGGGATGGTGACTCCCCAGCTTCCCTGGGCAGCCTGTTCCAATGTTTCACAACTCTTTCAGTGAAGAAATTTTTCCTAAGATCCAGTCTAAATCTCCCCTGATGCAACTTGAGGCCAGACACTTCTTTATACTTGAAGCCATATACTTCATTGGACCAACTGAAATAGCCAGAAAAAATAGCTAAGCCTTCCGGCTCAGTGGCTTTTTGTCAGGTCACCTGAACTGATGTTAAATATGTAGTGACGCGTGCCGGAGGCACCTAAGTCTAAGCAATAAAGGCACTAAATCAACACTGTTCATTCTCTTGGAGACCAACATGTGCTCTGATAGAAGATGTCCCTCCGTGCCCGCCTGCTCTCGGGGTACTGGGCAGGGACGGTGGCACCAGTGCAGCAGCTGGCACAGCCCACCCAGGTGGTCCCAGCCCCACTCCTCCCTCCTCCAGCTCAGCAGTGGGTCCCATGCCCCTCCTTGCTCCCACTGCACGCCATGGAGCCAATTCAGCTTGAAACACCAGCAGAAAGACTATCACTTTTTATTGTCTCGTTTCCAGCAGCCAGAGACCATCAGCTGAGCAAGGACTGCCGACCCCAGGGCTTGCTGGCACCGGCACCGCCAGCACACGTGCACCTTGCTGGGGCGAGCGTCCCCCCCAGTGCACCAAGCCCAGGGGCAGCTCATGTGCCTCCCGGGCTTCAGAAGACTGGTCTGCAGTCAACGTGGGCTTTTCTGTGTGAGAAAATGCCCATCACGTTTTGAGAAGAGCAAAGGAGTCTTGTAAACTATATATCATTTATATTATAAAATATAAACTTGTAGGTTTAATGAAACACCCACGGTCAGAATTTCTTAAATTTTTTTTTTCTGAGAACCTGTTGAATCCTCAATAGCAGCCTGGAAATCCCTCACGAGGAGGAGCTGCCATAGTTCGCTCAGAGTCACACTTAGGGGAGGGCTGGAAGCAATAACATACAAGTGAAAATTATTGCCTTTCAAATTCCTGTGAAGTTCATGGTGAGTTTTGGCTTTAGCAGGGTGAGGGTGCTCGATTTATTTAATGCGTCTAGCCAGCTATTAATTAATCTGTCTTGGAAAACTCTAATGACATCCTCACATTAACAGTAAAAGCATGTGATTCTCATAGATGCATAAGATGAAAATATAAAGGAGAATTAGAAGATACATTATCCATGGGAAATAAGAAGACCTCCCAGCAGAAGCAATAGCAAAATCCGTACAAATGTTCAGAGGAAGATGTGGGATAGTAAAACATTTAAACCGGATAATAGTTATTATAAAAGTAAGTTTAATGATTCATCAAAAGTAGTTGGGCAGAACATAAAGTACATCCATGTACACTGGGAGTAAGAAGTCTCTGCGGATCTGGAAGCAGTAGAGGTGCAACACGGACCTGGCAGCAGGACTCGCAAGGTCTCAGAGGAGCTGGTAGGCTTTAGGACTCCAAAGGGCAAGAACAGACCTTGCCCAATTCCTCCAAAAGAGAGGCCACAGCAGCCAGTTATGCCCTCTTCTGCTCTGCAAAGGCAGGTAAGAGGACCCCTTCTGCTACCACCTATCTCTGACTCTCACCCCAAAATATCTGTTTCAATAGCCGGTTGACAGTCACAGCATATCGTTTAGAAACATCAAAGATGAAAAGCATTTCTGGGAGGGAAGATGAGAAACAAGAGAGAGTTGACCTACGAGCTTCAGCAGTTTTGAAGTTTTCCAGATCCAGAAACAGATAACATTAATTAGAACTGAAAAAAAGGATGGAAAATAAAAGAGCCATTTTCATTACTGCTACTGATTACAGGGGACTGAATTTGAGGTCCCAGTTGGTGTCTCTGGTCCCCTGCACCAGGCAGTACCAAAGGCTTTGGATTTCCTTCCTCTTGATACCATCACTGCTGCCAGTATGTGGCTGGAGGTACAAACAAAGGTAAATAAAATTCAGAAAGAAAACATTCTGTCCCCTCAACTTCTTATATCCCCCATCACTCCTTCCAGTGAAAGCAGCTGCCATAAGCATGAGAGGTAGTTGGTGGCTTGTAGTTCTGAGGGAAAAAAGGTAATTCTGCAGCAGTTTTGTGCCTATCTTGCCCCTTCAGAGTTTAAAAATAATAAATGTGAAATATAAAAGCATGCATTATAAACTGATCAGAAGGTAAGGTCCTATTTAATCAAACTAGCAGGCCTGTCTGAAGTTGGAGTCAGGCATTCCCATATGCAAACAGAAATTAATGGAGGCATATTTCAAAAGCTCAGTGTAGTAAATCTGTTTTGCTGCGTACACCGCGGCATTCACGGGGAGCCTTCCCCTGCAGAAGGTGTGCTGATTGCAAACACCATACATTATCCTTAGCAGCCCATGCTGACCCAACATATCAAAACGCGTGTGCGTGTCCACCTCCCAGCAGCCCAGGTGAAAAGCTGCAGTGACAGGTAGTGCTCTCCATTTCATTTTGCCGTGAAGCCAAATGAGTTACTTCTTTAAGTAAAGACCTGGTCCCTTCAATCATAGCATAAGCAACGCTTGCTGCTTCCTTAACTTCTTGTATCATTGTGGTTTTTACAGTCTGTGGTAGCGTATGAGGGTTTTCCCTGCCTGCTCACATCAAACCATTGAACTTCAGAGCAGATGGTGTGTGCTGGATCTGCCTCCCAGTGCTCCCAGCTGGGCTCTTGGCAGGCTGGACAGGGCACGTCTGCACCCTCCAACTCACTTTGCTGGTCACATAGCCGTCCCAGTGCAGCCCAGTCCAGCCCAGCATCCTGCTGGCAGGTTTCCTGGCTGGGGCTCAGTGCCACAGGACCCGTGCCGCAGGTCCCCAGCGCTGCAGCACACACGGAGACGCAGAGCCCGTCTGGTCAGAGCCCGCGGAGCTCACGTCCGGCACCGAGTGGGCACGGGGCTGGGGCGAGAGCCGGGCTGGGGGAGCACAGGGGATATGGCTGTGGGAAAACACCCCAAAGCGTGTTCTGCCAGACCCCTGCTGCTGTCGTTCGTCTGTCTCTTCCTGCCCCTGCACAGGAGGCACACGCTCTCTCCTCCTGGTGGGACCTTCCTCAGAGCCACCAGGATTAAAAGGCTCATCAGTGAAAGCATCGCTGCGTGACGCAGCCATTAGCAGCACACTGACAATAAACACGTCTCCGGTAGTGTCTGCCCGGGAGAAGGCAATGGCCTTTTTGGTCACCAGGGCCTTCAAACTCCGCAGTTCTCATTGTCAATGAGAATGAAATTATTGCTACACAAAAAAAAAGAGCAGATGAACTGCACCAAGAAAAAAATTTAGATTTCTGAAAATCCCTATATGCAGAGAAGAGTTCTTTTACTTGAGCTTTCAAATCAGTGTTCTTCAATATCTCCTTCAAAATCAAGCCATCTGGCCTTTTCTAAACAATTGTTATCATGCATAATGTTGAAGGTTTTTCAAGTTTAACCAGTATAGTGAATAAAGAAGAGAAACACATAGCTGTTTCCTGAAATTACATGTATAATGTATGTGTGTGTACAAAAACGCACATAATAAAAAGAGATACTGGCGCACGTCCAAAAAAGGTAGAAATGAACTTTCAGATTCAACAATTTTGTTAAACACTTGGCATAAAATTCTGAAGAAAATGTTATGAAATATTCACTAAAAAATGGGGGAATTTATAAGGCTTCTAGGCAGCACCCACAGCAGACACCAACGCTCGTGCTTCTCTGTTGAGGTTTCTTGTCACCAGCTGCCTGGACTCCACGCACCCTCCCTGCCTGCACCCTGCTTCCTCGCCCAACCCCTCGTGCTCTCTCGTGTTGTGTCCTCGGTCCTCCAGGAAAACACCTGCAATCAGCCGAGCATCACCTGGTCCTCCGGCACGGACTCTCTGACCGTGAACGATGGTGAAAGCTCCCCACTCCCCTCACATCCCGGTGTCTGCCCTAGAGCCGTGCTCTGGGGACGCAGGGCACACGGGGAAAAGCCAGGGAGAAATCCTGGTGCGGTGCTGGTCCCTTGGCCGCCAGTCGAGGAGGGGCACGTCACCGGGCAACCCAACGAGAGCTGCGCCTGAAGCACGAGGTGCTCTGCAGGGAAAACACTTCCATCCTTTGCTCGTGTACAGATCAGCCTCAGAAAGTAGAACGACCACGGCCAACCAGGTTTTCTTCATGATCCCTCCTGCGACTCGCTCCTAACAGTCTGGAGTAATGGCGGCAGTGTGGTGGCCCCCACCCAAAGCACTCGGTGCCCCAAGAGAGGGGAAGCATCACATCCTTTCTGCACAGAGCTTTCAGCTTGGCCAAACACCCGGGACTCTGCTTACCGCACGTCTGCTTTGTGGTTTTGCGTAGAGCCAGTGCAGGCTGTTTGTTTGTTTGTTTGTTTGTTTGTTTGTTTGCTTATCCCTGCTGCCAGCCTCCTCTGCCCCAGCCGCGCGTCTGCCAGCTGGGAGCCAGGCGAAGCCTGCCCGCAGCCCAGCGCGCTCGGCAGGGCCGGGCGCTCGCGCCCGTGTTCGGGGCGTGCTGGGAGGCAGGGAGGTGGGCGGACAACTGGCGGCACCGAGCGGGTGGGTCGTCTGCCCCGGAATCCACCAGGACTGCAGAATGGTCTTGTTCCTTTTAACTAAGAAAATCATTAAGGCTGTTTGCCTTAAGCTCTGGTTAATGGACTGCATGGATTATTTATTTATTTTTAAATGAACACACTTTATTTCCCCAAAGTGCTGCTGTTGACTTTCTTTTAGTGCTGCCATCTGGCTCCCCTGACTAAAAGGGAGAGATATGTGGTGTAATAATAAATAAGCAAACAAATAAACTAATAAATAAAAATTCCCGATCTTTCCCAATTGGAGCATCACCCAAACGTTTGTGTACGGTTGTGTTAAATTCAATAATTGTCTTGCTAATGCTTCTGAAAGAAACAAGTGCAATTGTGCTAATAGCCTGCAGCACTGAGTGAGAAATGCAAAATCCATCTCCTTGTCTGAGGGTCTCTCCCCACGGTTCCTCTCGGCGCTGCTGGAGACGACCCTCTCCGCAGGAACGCCATTACCAGTCTGGGAACGCTGCAGCCTGGCTCTTATTTCCCTTCGCAGAGCACGGCACGCTCAGGGCTCAGAACTGCAGCTTCACTCTGCTCTCCTTTTCTTCCTCCCCTTCCCCCTTCCAAAAGACCATTTCTTGGCTTTTTAGACCCGGTGATACTTCACTTTCCAGAACACGCAGAGACGGTTCCCAGGGACAGGAGGGAGGTGCTCGGCAGCGTCGGCAGCTTCTTGCCCGGGCCCCCCGCAGCGCCGTGCAGAGCCGNNGNCACCGCTCGGTGACGAGGACGGGGGTCTCTTCTGTCCCGCGAGCTGGCCTGGTGCCGAGGGTCCGCTTGCCGACCTCACCAAACCTCCTCGGCCACGCCACTGAAACGCGAACAAGGCTTTCCAGGCAGCAGCACCTCTCCCCTTGCCACTCGTGGCGTGAAGGGCTGCGACAGCCTCTGCGGCCATGCTGTGAGCAGGCTCGGGTAGCGCCTGTCCCACACAAACACACAGATCAGCCACACGCCTCAAGATCTCCCCGAGAAATTATTTCACTTTAGAATGACAGCTCACTGCCTCTTCCACCCCAGGACAGGAGCCATAAAGCATGGAAAAAGTAGGTTACAGGCAAGGATAATTTTTCCAAATCACTAGGAAAAACACCGATCCTTCAGGTAATTGCACGGCAAAAGGAAGCTTGCAATCCATCATTCTCTTCTGGCTGCAAAACTTTTGCACGATGTTACTTCCAGTGTCAGAAAGACAGGTAATTTTGTGTAAGGTACCTGTGAAACCAATTAGGACCACACAGGGCATGCGAATGTACCGCCAGCGAGAGCGGAGCTGCTGACAGGCACTTTCTCTAAAAGCAATGCCCCGTAACCAGCGCAGGCACAAGGGCGAGGGGACGAAAGCACCATCGTTTCCCTCCCGGAGAGCCGCGGAAGCCCGACCGTCTGGATTCATTGCTCACGCTCCTTCGGGGGACGGGGCAGCGCCACGCACGCGCCAGCTGAAAGCCCCATCACTGCCGTGCTCGGACCGCAGAAGTCCGGAGGCTGCAGAGAGCACCGCTGACCAAAACCACACCGATTTTAATTTCTTCTGCTCTGTATCAGCGAGGAGACCAGGAGACAGAGCACCCTGGGCTGCAAACGAAGACACCGCCTGGCACTGTCACCATGTTTTGGCATCTGGAGGTGGCCCTGGGCGAGTGGACAACTGTCCGGGCAGGAGCAGGGTGACAGCAGGGCGGTGCATCTCCATCTGCTGCCCTGTGGC
>Ga0065711_1031722_pt1 | contig 28921 bp, 15 predicted proteins | sample Hoacrofraction12_FD_59098 | JGI IMG/M metagenome (GOLD analysis project Ga0065711, IMG submission 59098) | Hoatzin crop microbial communities from Cojedes, Venezuela - Epithelial fraction 12 v2 (version 2) | ecosystem: Host-associated > Birds > Digestive system > Esophagus > Crop | place... | reverse complement strand
TGTTTTTTGGGGGGGGGGGGTAAAAAGAACTACTTCAATTCTTCACTCTCATTTGTTCGCTCTCCCTAGAGCAGTATGATTTGAAATATGTTCTGCGAGACAAATGCAGGTGATCTGCAGTTGTCCTTTGAAAGTCTCTAGTGGTTTTGAGTAGAAGTTTGAGCACAAGGTGCGTAGCTGTCTGCAGTAAATCTTGGTGGGTTTTATCAGTGTATGACCCAAAGAGTTTCAGAGACATGAAGTCTTCCGAGTCATGTTAGAACAAGATGGAACCCAGGTGCAGCGAAGCCACAAGAATAGGTCACCTAGGTGCACGTTTTATGACCTTTTGCTGAAGCCAGTGGAAAATGAAGCACCATATTACAATGACTTCTGTGGACCACGGATCTTTCCAGTGTGTGTTTGTGGCAGTTTTACTCTTCAGCTGTCTCAACATTGCTAACGTCATCTGAATGGTTTGTTGGATGGTTTTATAAAACAAAATGATATATTCAAATAAGTAATATGCGTGAGTATTACCTCGTTTGGATTTCCTCCTTAACAAAATCATAAAGATAATGAAATGGTAATATTTAGAAGCATAAGATGTAAATATTAGAACAGCTGCATGATCTATTTGATTTCTTAAGATCTGAGAATAGAAGTGGAGAATGTTAAATGCAAAGCAAAGGTTCCTTGCTGTATAACTATAGAATAGGTTGGCAAAGCGTTGCGTGTGAAGTGAAAGTTAAATAGAAAATTTTGATAAATTGTCATGTGCAGATTTCTTTGTGTCTTTTACCTGTTAATTATTTCCGTGCACACATGTGGCTGCTGTAGGAAAATAAATATTTCAAGATTTTAAAAAAGAAACTCTTGCTGAGTTTGTCTTGGCACTCACCTTACTTTATAGCAATTTCTTTTGGTCTGCTGACACATGGAGTTGCTTATATACATTAAAGATTTTGGCAAGTGCTGTAAGTGAAACAGACATTTGTTCACACGAATCATGTAAAAATCATACTTTGCATCAACTGACAGTTTCAAATTGAAGCATGGAAAAAGCTTTCTCAAAAAAATATTTATTTTAGACACCTAGTGAACTTTTCCATTATGAAAAGTGAACTTTGAACTCAAATTACGTAATGGACTTTCACTTTCAGATGAGGTTTTGTTGCGTGCAAGACACTAAAGTTAAGATAACAGTAATTATTTCATTTCTTAGGACAGAATTCAAAGCAGTCTTTGGTTTTAAAAGATGACCATCTCCCAATGTTTTATCTCACTCTGAGCATGCTTCCTGAAAAACATGGCTCAACAATGGAGAAATGTTAATGTTGTCACTTCAGAGATCGTGTTTGGTTTTTCAGCGCATGCAGATGTCGATGAAGAATCTGTCCCTTCTCTGAAGAGTTTAACATTAGTGAATGAGAAGTGAGTCCTATGAAAAGCACAACCTGTGTGTATTTTAATAGGATAAGAATGGGAACATTTTCCATTCTCGTCGATTTTGGCTGAAATGAGGGCTTATTAGAGCTGTAGTTGGCGGAGTACTCTATTATTAAGGCCGCATAACATTTTCATTTGTAGCATCTTTTTATTAATTGAAATTTAATGTAGTATCCAGTTGAAAATCTTTATACTGTTGCTGAACGGTGACTGAGTTGTTTATAGATCTTCAGATAAAATGGTTAGTCTGTTTCTTGGAAGAAAATAAGAGGGGCATTGGTGTTTTTAGCAGAGTTGGTAGAAAGGACTTTTTTGTTTGGTGTTGCTGTTAATGTATTTAATTGAGAAATCCTCATCCTGCTCTGCTTTGGAGGAAAGCCTTGGGTACCAACAGGATAAGAGCTCTTGATAAAATGCAGCTTTTATTTTACTATGAGAAAAACACCTAAACTGGCCAAGTTACAGTCATTTGAAAATCTTCACTTCATGTTCTCAGTAGAGACTTCTGGAATTTTTATTAAATACATCTTCTTAAAATCCCAGTTGCATAGAGCATGGTCTATGCCAGGCTACAGAGACTAAGCAGGACTTCCTTCTAGTTGCTCCTCATGGCCGTAGGACTATGGGGAAGGGGCAGAAAGTAGGGAGACTCCTTTCTTTTCTGAGTTGCACCCAAGCGATGAGCTGGAGAAGGAAAAAACCATCCAGAAGGAACTGAGTAGAAGGAGAAGGAAGCAGAACTGTGAGGACCAAAAGAGAGAGGAACAAGTAATGGAAAGATAGGTGGTTAGTTAACAGGAGAGGTCAGGTCAGATGTAGGGTAACAGATGGCTTGAAGGGTGGGTAGGAGGTCACACCAGATGGATTTGTATTAATATTTAAGTTTTGGGTGCTTTGGGTTTTTTTTGCCTTCCCTAAAAAAAAATAATTTAAAAAAAAAATCACATTTTGCCTTGAGGCATTTTTTTTTCTGCTGTCAGCTCTGAGAGCTACTGGTGAAATGTCTCTTATTCCCGTGGTACCTGGTGTGTATTAGTTCTGTCAGTAACTGTTTTAGCTCTAATACTGAAGGCGTATACTATTTGAATGCTGCAGGTGACCAGACTTGTGGTTCTGCAAGAAGGAATTCCTGTTCTTTCATCACTAAAGAAAACTGAGGTACATTTCATAGCTGGAGATAAGGCTGAATGCTCAAGCATGCTACTGAAAAAATGCCAATATCCGCCTGCCCTTAAAATGACTGGTAGTCTTTTGAAGTAAATAGTTATTGTTTAGTGGTATCGTTTGTAAATTCAGATAATACAATGCCTAAACTTTGATATAATATTGCAATATGAAATGTAATGCCGCGTTCAAACTCTAGGCATTTTTTAATCCCAAGTTGATCTTCACAGTGTTCTCAGTATCTTTATTAGTGGCCTGGATATTACATTAGGGTTTATGTTTTGGGTGGATTGCTTGTGTAAAATTCAGTAGGAAACTTTTGTGGAATTGATATATCCATATTTTCTGTAAAATAAGCAAGTCCGCATTTCTGGGAATGGGGCTCTTACATAAGAACCTTACAAATGGAAGCAGTATTTGAATGTCAGTTTTTTCTGTCATTTGGCCCCAGCAGCCATGTGAGATGGAACAGTACTGACATTTTACATACAGAGAGCAGATGAAAGCCCAGCTCTGCGAAATTATTTACGACTCAGTTCCTAAGCAGGCAGTTAGTTCTCTGATTTTACTATTGATTTCAATTCTATAACGAATATTAAATGCGGAATTTTTTACTGTATGTACATGTCTGTATGAGATTAAGTTGAATGCCTTTTTGCATTATTTTACCATGGAAAAGATTCTGCTTTTGGGGAGCAAATTGGCTGTAGACCCATCTATTTAATTAGATAACTAAATATTTTTGTCCATCGGGCCCTTCTTGAGGTGGCCTGTCCAGGAGCGCAACGAAGATTGATGAGGAGAATGGAAATTGAGTTCATGTGTTGAAGACTTAGGCTGGTGTCTGACCTGCTCCACTGGCATCCTGGTGCATCTGCAGTTTCTCCTGATTCTTCAGTTCAGTCATGAAGAAGATTGCAGAGCACTTGGTCAGCACCAGGGGAAAGTGAGATAAGACACAAAGTTCTGCCTTAATTCTAATAGAAAATCCGATGTCTTTATTGGGATAATTCTTCTGCTGTTTTTCTTGCCACTTTTTCAAACAAGCTTTTAATGCAACAGGATGCTGTATATGCTTGCTTAGCTTAGGGCATGTGAATAATCTCATTGACTTCATGGGTCTAGTAATATAGTTGTGTGAACGAAGAATTAAAAATAGAATTTTCAGAACAAGATGTTATTGTAGATGAAGCTCTTTCAGGGCTCATAAAATCAATCACTAACAGCTCTGTTGTTTATGGGAATGGACAGGAACAAGTATGTGGTCAACAGCATGGTCATATGAAGTTACACCTTCCTGTACTGTTTTGAGATTCTTTTTCTAGTCAAGCAGGGCATGGTTCAGAAAAGGGACAGGAGGTGGTTGAAGACATGTGGGAATCCAGATACTAGAAAGATTCAGAGCAAAATCATAATACTTGGTATCATGTAAAAAGGCAACAATTCTGTATCATGAATATCTGAGTTCATGCTTCCTAGCATCTCTTTCTGTCAATGTGCATTACTACCATCTTGCCTGTATCGGTGACTTCCTCCCCACCCCCCCAGCTCCTTGTCTCTGACAAATAAGATCAGAATAATAAGCACTAAGTCTGAGCATTGGATATCCATTTATCATCTGAACAGTGATAATTCTTCAAAACTCCTGCAGCAGCTGTGCACGAATTTTGAACAGACAAGAGACCACCTGTTAACTTTTTGCAGATCTGTACATTTATCTACTTTAAGTTTCAGAAAGGAAAATTGCTCACCAAATGAACTAACAGAGGGGAATTTTCTGAGATGATGTGTCTGTGTTTCATTAAATATGTTGCTAGCGCTGCCAGGAAAGACACAACCAGTCCTAAGCTTTAAGTTTGTGTGGTGGTAGTTTCAAACGGAATTAAAAAAGATAGCTCGGCACTGTGTCTGATACAGGACGGAGATGGTGAGAGGTGTGAAGAGCTGCAGCTGCTGCTTCTGATAGTCCCCAAGGAGGATGGATGATTAAGCTGGGGATTCACTGCATGGATCCTAAAAGAATGTTTTCTGCTTTTGACAGCATCATTTACATTCGCTAGGTTGTTTTTGCGTCTTGTTGAATCATGATCAGTGAAGTGAGAGAGCAGAGCACATTCCAGCATTTTTTCTGTGTTTTACTTTTGTGAGTGTAGCACTTCTAAATGTTGAGGGAGATTTTGTTCCTTGAAATTAAGTATTTGAGAATGTAAGAACAGCTATACGGGAGTCATGCCAAAAGTCCATTTTGCTTGTCCTTTTTCTGACAGTGACCAATAGCAGATACCAGGAGAAATGTATAAGAACCAAGGCAGTCATACAGTATGCTCTGGTCTCTCCTGCCAGTTTCTATTCATCTTCATGTTACAGTTTTCCTGTGCCAGAAGTGGTAACTGTTTTTAATAACTCTTAATGACATTTCTGCATAGATTTTTTTTTATCTGCTTTTTTGAACTTGTATAAATTTGGTTGTGTGTGTCTACAACCTCTTTCAGAAATGAAATTTCATCATTTATTCATGGATTGGGCAAATTTGTCCCCATTTTTTTTGTTCCAGACCTTCAGTCTAGCAATTTTATTTGATACGCCTGTTTCATCTGTTACAGTCAACAGTTTTTTCCTGTTCACTTTATTAAAACTCATTATTGTAGGGTCTTTTGCATTTTTCTTCCCTCTAAGTTGGGAAGTCCTAATCTGTCTAGCACTTCTTGTTGCCAATTTGTGCCCTGAAACCCTGTGCTCTGAGTGTCCTTTCTGTTTTTTTTCTGTATTTGGATGAGGAAGGAGAGAACAGAATTACAGTCAGTATTAAAAATGCAAGAGCATTATGGAATTGTACAATAACAAAATGATGCCACTGATGTGTTCTGTTCTGTATTTTTTTCTGATAATTCCATCATCACAGTGTGGTGGGTTTCGGTTTGTTTTTTAAGACCTCTTCTGAACATTGAACCGACATTTTATAGAACAGTTTATTGCAACTCCAGCCTCTCCTTCCTAGCTGGGCAAATTCAGAGAGCTTTTGCTGTGTACATTAAATTAGTATTGTTTTACCCTGTGTGCAGCCCTTTAGCTAGATTAAATTTCAGGGCTTTTTTATCATACTGACATTCGCTGTTGTAAATGCGGTTGTTTGAAGTTGACTTTCGTTCTTTATGTGTAAGTAACTCCATTATCATCGATTGGCTTTAGCACATCACTGTGAATTCCCTTGTTAGATCAGGTCTGAAGATACTGAGCAGTAGTTTTTAGTGTGGGCGACTGGTGTTCTCAGTGCAGAGAACTGACTAGTAAACAAGAACTCTTTTCTCTTCTTTCATATCTTTTAGCTAATTTATTTATCCACATGAAGACCTGCCCCTCCTACCCTGTGGCAGCTTAGTTTGCTTCAAATCTTTCTGCTTCAGAGTGAGAGATCTTGTTGAGATTAGTTTTGAAGTCAAAGTTTACTTTTAGATGGATCTTTATTCATGCATACTCTTAGCAACTCCTTCAAAGAACTCCAGTAGATCTAGGAAGGCTTACTTTCCTCTCTGTAAACTGTTCTTGATATATAGCATTTTTAGCTATAGGTATATAGGTATTATATAGCTATAGGTATATAGCATTTTTAATATTTTCTGATTCCAGGCTTTAGCTTTTTAGCCTTTATAGCTTCTACCAGTTTGCTGTGTGCTGGTGTTTGTGCTAGACTTTACAGGCCATTGTTTATTGAATTCCCTCTAGAACCCTGTGAAAAGCTGTGTTCACCATTGCTACTTAGGCTTTGACATTATCCTTACAGGAGCAGCTTCAGCTCGGCAGCTCTGTGCTTGCAGAGATTAGTTTGCAAGATTTAAGTGTCGTCCGTTGTTATCTATGAAAAAACTCCGAGCCTGGTAAAAGTACATTCCTTATTGTGGTTGTATTCAGATTATGTGTTATTTTTTGACGTCTGTGTAATTCCTTCTCTCTATTTTTGTTGTTGTTTACACTTCTGTTTTGATTTTCATTTTGCAGTTTGAAGGAAATTATTTTACTGTGTCAAACTCTTAAATCAAACACATTTTCTAAAATGTTAAATATATGATAAAAAAAATTTAAAAAATCAAAAAGTTTAATTTTGAGATGCAACATATAATTTGTTTAATGCTGCAGCAATTAAACAGATAGGACATCGTTTTTTTCTTAGAAGTGTCAGTCTCTGAAAATTCTCCTACTAATAATTTCTTTGCAACCATGAAATTTAGAACAATCTTAGACTCTCTCGGTACGTTTTAGTAATCAAATGCAGAAGTTGATAAATGTTCAAATCCTCACTTTGAGTCTGCTTAATGCTAATTAAAAGGAATCATGACAAATGGATGATTAGTTCTTCTGCCAGATTGGGGATTATTAGCCTTTGAAAGAAATAGCTTGGAAAGGTTCGCTGTTTAATAAATATGTGACATACTGAAGTGCCTTAGTCCATATGATACTGATTACAGTAGAAGTGTTTCTCTACGATGGCATATATCTTTCCATTAAGAATGCTGGATTTACAGAATCTGCCAATAACCATTCCAGCATTTTGTTTTGAACTCTGGAAAATTGATAGGGGGAATTCCGTGTCATACGTTCTGCATGGTCAAACACTGCAGATCCTGTTGCAGCACTGAAATTTCTGTCTTTTCCTTTTGATTTAAGGTGGAAGGAGAAAGGAGATTGAGTTCACTTTTGCAGGCTTGTTCTTAAAAATCTTGCTGGTGTGATGCAAAGAGCTGAAATGTCACTCGTGAATGTTACTTTTCTATCTTTGTTAATAGAATTATTCCAACTACTTTAGTATGCTTCATAGATTTCAAAATAATCTCAAATCTTGTAGTTAAAATTAGGTTTCTTATGGCTATTCTTAGTGGACTTGAAATTAATGACTGAACAGATTTGTACTCTGTACTCTGCATATTTTTTAGTATCTTGCAATAAGTCTCTTAAAAATCACATTATATTTTGAAATGTGAGATTTTTACTAAAAATAGAGCCCTGAAACGTAATAAAACATATGAAGTGGCCTCTTTTTTTTGTATCAGCTGATACTAAGAGAGGTAATAAATCGGATGTATGAAATAAATATTAGGCAAAGCTTCTGTAGAATCGGTGGGAGTGCCTTTCCTTGAAAAATAACTAGGTTTTGTCTGGTAAAGTGGTTGTTAGTGTTGGCAGTGGTTCTGTGCAGTAAAACACTTTGTTTAATTTGGTGGAAATAAGGAAAAATTGATGCAATGTGTGCAAATTGTTGTTAGTTATGCTGCTTTCCTCCGGATGCTCAGTAAGCATTCTGAGTGTGAGCCCCAGCTGACTGAGGAGGAAGCTGATACGCAAAGGGAGCTCGATAGGGGCTCAAGGACTATATAAATCAGAATAATAATTAGAAGTTTACAGCACACAGAGTGGCCCGTGTCCTGGTTTTAGTGCAGGCCGTGTCGTATATGTTTTTCTTAAAGCAATGTCTAGTGGAGTCATACTGAATTTCAGTTTTTGTTTCAAAAAAACCCCTAACTGATAGTCTTCATGATTCAAAGAAAGCTGTAAAGTCAGGTGGGAGGGTAGTCTGTGAATACAGATAAAAGCAGTAGTGGTTTGTTTTAATTTCTTTGTATTTCAGTCTTTCTTACCGCTCCTAGGAATCACAGATCTGAATACTTCAGGTCTTCTGAACACCTATGTGTATGTGTCTTGGCAGTGCATTCAGAATATTTGCGTTACAATTTTATTTATGTGATTGAAGAATGTTAGTAATTTCTTAAAAAACTCCTACACCCTCCTTGACTTCTTCCCAGCAGTTTTAAAGAGACTTTCAAGAACTCTGTGCTACTATACAACATTTTGGTCATCCTTTAAATGTCAGCACCGTTTCGAGTGTGTGAGCCTCGTTTTTGTAAACTAAGAGTTCTCGGTAAATAAACTGATTTATCCTGGCATTTTTGAAGGTTTATTTGAGGATGAAGAGAATGCAGATTTCAAGCCCAGATGCTGCTTTTTTTTTGTGATAAGGAAGGTGGATAAAAAAAAGGAAGATTTAAATTCTACTTTTCTCAAATGAGAAACAAAAAATATAATTTTGAAGAAATATTGTGGGATTTGGTGCAGTTTAGAAGTAAGTAAGCCTTTTCAAATGTGCATGTAATTCATTTTACTCGTAAGTGCTACCATCAGAACATGTTAATTATGTCTGATTCTTTTATTCTCATTATTTGATTGCATTAGATGATGGGCTTGTTATAGGTAAACATCAGTTTATGTTTGTGACTAGAAATAGTTGTAGCTTTTCATAAATTCGTGTCTTGATGTTACAGTGATTTACGTAATTTGGGAGTGCTGTGGTTAAGAAATAAAGCAACCGTGGAGAAAATCTGTTTCCAGACTCTTTTGGAGGACAGACTTGCATGCGACTGAAGGAGTTACATTAGAAACGAAAATGGAGGGTGGCTCCTGTTTGCCATCACAAATTAAGTTGTCAAAGGCAATGATTGATGTTCTATATTAAACAGATGATTGCAGTTCTCAAGCAATTTAGTTTTGATCAGTTCAGTCCCTTGATTGTTTTTTTTATTTATATTTTGAAAATAACTGAATTTTTAATCCAAAACCTACTTTTTAAAGTAGATAGTCTGTCACCTGCAGAAAACCTGCTATTTTCATCAGTGGTACTTGCAAGGCACGCTTCTTTGGCTGTGCACGCTGTTATCCCCACTGTCCCTGCTTTCAGTTTTCAGGCTCAGTGAGCAGGTCACTGGGCTGTGTATAATGTCAGCCCTGGGTAGTGAGTTGAGCACAGCTCTGGTGTTCCCACCATAGCAAGGATGCTGACTTGCTTTATGAAATGCTTTGAGACCTCTTCATAAAATGTGATAGAGAGCAATGGCGTTGTTTGTGTGGGTTTGGGGGTTTTTTTTAGTTAGTGATAGTAGCAGTATGATAAGCGTATGGGATTATTCTTTTTATATTTTTTAAAAATAAGTTTAATTATGCTGTTATCTTAGTTTTAAAAACTCAAATAAGCAGTGTGTATTATTGTTATAGTGATAAATGTGGTCAGCGTTAAAATTTCCAGTGTCAGTTATGGCTTTTAGACAAATGTCTCCCAGTAAAAGCAGAATGACGAATGTAACTTCACAGGTTGCAGTTTGGCAAAGCAGTGGTGGACGGACAACAAAATGACTGTGGGTAAACCCACCATGCTGCTTGCGTCCTAATTTGTCTCGTGATCATTCTGATGATTTTTCTCTCTGCCTGTGCCTTGCGTTTAAGCAGACGAGTGAAATATTTTTTTCCTCACTTGAGTCATTTTCACTGAATTTTCATTGATAATATGTTTGTGTGGGAAGTGAAGGGGATGAACTCAAAGAATAAACCTACAGTTAGTGTTAAAAGCCTTTCTAGCTATGCTGTTTTGGTAGTTTGAACTAGTTCACTTGAATACTCTCCTCTTCTTCTGAAAGCAATAAATTTGTTCAAATGATGATCAAAGGATAAGAAATTATTTAAGAGCATAGTTATGTTTAAAATACTGTAAAAATACAACTCCTTCAGAGTATATTGCCCAGAGAACTTGTGGATGCCCCCTGCCTGCAGATGTTCAAGGCCAGGTTGGATGGGGCTCTGAGGAACTGGTCTGGTGGAAGGTGTCTCTGCCGGTGGCAGGGGGGTTGGAACTAGGTGGTCCTTAAGGTCGCTTCCAACCCAAACCAATCTATGATTCTATGACTATATATGACTGTGGTCTTGGGAAGGTACATCATGCAGCAACTAATTTCAGAGCTACCTTAAATTATAAAATAATTGAAGATTTTGATTCCTGTGCTGTCGAGGCTTCTGTAGGATGATACCCAACTGTATAACTTCTCTGTAAGATGTGAAGTGGCATCAGAGCTGTGAAGGGAATAAGCAATGGGACTTCATTACTGGAAAAGTGGGTGCTTTTTTTTATTGATATTATCTCATGGAAAAATGGTGTGTATGTGTGTGTGTACACACAGACACGTCACACACACCAGACCATCTTTCTTCTCGTGTCTGACTACAGCAGTTGGGAACACCCAGGAGATCAGTAGCTATAGACAAGGCAGGAGGCTGGTGGCGTTTGCTCTTTGAGGCATGTTATGCTGGAGTTTGGTTTTGCTTTCATTCTGTTGGGATTCCTGATCTGATGATTTTCAGGCTGGCTGAGGTGTAGTGCTGTTTGCTTCAAACTCTGTTGGACTGCTAGGAAGATGTCCTCTGTTTTGAATTGCAACTGCAGTGTATCTTGATTCAGAACTCCGAGAGGTCTAAAAACTGCTTTTAGAGAACTGTAACCAACATGCTTCAGAAACTGGAATATTGGATTGAAGTACAGAATAATCAACTGTTAAAATTCTGTGTATCTTTTCTCCTTGTGGTGTGTAACAACATTTATGGAGTTCAAAATTTAAATACATTGTAATTCTTACAAGTCATTCTTATATTGTTTGTACTGATATATATTTTCCACCTGCATATCGAAGTACTGCTCACTTTTGCCACTGAAATGGCTATTTTGTATTCCTTTGATGTTGAAGAGCCTACTTTGTGCTCCAAGAATGATGAGAAACTTATGAAATTGGTGTGTATTCAACATTAATTAGAGATGACATTCAGCACTCCAACAAGAATCTTTAAGAACGGCTGAAAGCTGTATGTATACAGTGTCAAACAAGATGCGTCTGTGGGATTCTCTAAGACTCAGTCACCATCTCTCTAGTCATCATCTCTATAGTCAAGGATCTTGTGAATGATAAGGTGGGGGTCTTTGGAGTGGCTGAAGATTAGCATCCCCTGCTGTTTTGTAATTACCAGAATCTGGACAGTCATTTATTTGAATGAAATAATACATATAGTTTGTGCCTTCAAAGAAAAGCATACGTAATGTGATTGTAAGAAGAGGTTTTCAGTCTCTCAGTGGGGTGTCATGGGGTATATTTATAAACTTCAACCTAGCAGTTGCGCTGCAGTGGAATTCCACTGGTATTGAGATAATAATTTGCACAGTCAAATTGCTTTCTTTACAAAAAACCCAGGGAATTATGAGACCCTAATCCTTTATTAATGTCAACCCATAGGCAGCAAGAAAGCGTAAGATTGCCATTCGAAAAGCCCAGGGGAAAAATCTTGAGGCCATCCGAGAGCTGAATGAGTATCTGGAACAGTGAGTGTCTTACAAGAATACGGATTGTGTTTTGCTGTTCTGATAAATCTTTTTAATTAAAATGGAATTTGCATTTGATTTACGCTTTTGCTTCCATGCTGATCATTTACAGAATCCCTTGCACATTCTTTTTTTTTTTCCTTTTTTCCTCTCTTGTCTTCTCTATACAGATTTGTTGGAGACCAAGAAGCTTGGCATGAACTTGCAGAACTTTACATCAATGAACATGAGTAAGTTGTTTGCTAAGTCCACATAAAGACTGTTAAATTGAAACCTACTCTGTGTAAGTCAAAGACCTCAGTGATTTTTTTTTTTTTGAAGGAATGATGTTAGCAAGCATGCTGCCTCATTTCCAATATAACAAGCATCAACAAGAAATAATTACCAACCTTATTTGACTACCAATGCTTTAAGAAGACATTTGATTTTAAAACAGAAACAGTTTACTTAATTACTTGTATGATTCAGTCATTTTTTATAAATCTGTTATTTTTAAAGAAGTAGTTTGAGGGTAGCAGGAAACAGCACATTTCCCATAGTTTTTCATTGAAGTGATGTTTTTACTAGTTATAGATTTAAGTTCTTCTAAAATCAGGTGATCACAACGACTGATATTCTGATTTTCTTTTAGCCTACTTCTGCAAGAACTTTTAGTAACCTTTAAAAAAAAAACCAAAACAACCAAAAATACAAAAACCAAAACATGATTCCAGAGTAGAGGCATCTGGTTACCTGGGTGCAAAACCCAATGCAATCAAGAATGCTGAATGTTGTAGTAGCTTGCTTATTGGATATTTAATGTTTTTGTTAGCTTTTTATATTGCTGTAGTGACAGGAGGAAATCCCAGTGCGAGAGGATTAGCTCAAAGCCTTAGTGCAAGTTTTCTAATATCGCAGCATTAATTCTAACCTCCACCCAAAGGCATATCTTTTTTTTCTCCCTTCTATAGTTCTTCAGCCCAGCCTGAATTATATCACATTGTTTCCTTCCTTCCTTCCTTTCTAGAGAGCAGTAAAAAATCAAATTCTCAAGGAAGAAATAGCCATTCTCACTATGATGAAAAATTTGTTCCCCCGTCACCTCTCTTTCCACCCCATTCCCAAAGATAATTATTAAACTCTTTCAAATGCTGACTTAAGGAATCGTCTAGAATTTTGATAGCCAGATTTCCATTAGTTTTGGGAAACTCACCAGCCGCTTTTCCAAGAAAATAGCTGGTTTTTTTCTTTTATGGTTAGAAAAATACTTAAGCTTGTCAAATCTGTCAGTACGAAAGTGAATGATAGAGTGGTGCAAACATACGTATTCCGTTACTGTTTGGGGTTTTTTTGCTATAATTTTTATTGTAAAATTGTGTAATAAAACCTGAGAAATAAATTGCTTTTGCTTGTATTTGTCTTCATCTGTAACTCCAATAAAAAATAATATGTAGAAATTTCTCCAGTTCATTGAAAAAATTGACTGTGCTCACTGTACTTTTATGGGAATCATTATTATTATTATTATTTTAATGATTAAATGGGGAAAAAATTGGAATCTTGACTGAAAAGAACTAAAGGTTAATTTTAAAAAAGGGAAACAATTCAGCAGTGTATTTGCTTTATCAGTGTCCTCAGTTCTGCTCTGTGTTCCATTATGAGGACTGTGGCTTCTGTTTTTGAAGAATGAGGTGGATATCCTTTTATCTCCAAATTAATATTTGAAATACTTCCATGACTATCATAATGTGCACAGGAGAAAACCACGATATATTCATTTTAAGAAATAAGATTTTACATATTATATGGTTTAATACTATCTCGTAATTGCTAAATTGCTTTTACTCTGTTATTAAATATCTACCCACACTGTCATTATAACCATTGTGTCTCCGAGTTTTGGAGTCCTGTCATGTAAACTCTGTGCAACAGTGCTGCCACGTACCTGCAGGAGATGCAAATTCTGCAGGAAGCTCTGTTAGTTGAAAGATTATGAAGCTAAGATTTTTATAATTAAATAAACCTACATCTTGAGCTTGCCTTCTTAATTCTTTCTGAAAGCTTTCATTTAAAGAATACGTACTAGCCTTTTCTTTTGCCATGATAAGTTGTTGCCCATTTGGACTGGTGTAATGCTTTTTTCATATACGGAGTTGGACTGTTTGATTTTTAGAACTGTTCTTAGTGTGGTTTTTCGGTCTCACTTCTGTGGTTGACTGTAAGCAGGTAAAGTTAACTGACACTGTAAGTGCTGTGGTTTGTAGCTTGGTTTGTGAATCCTCAGGTAGCTGAATTTTCTTGTAGAAAAAATGAACTATTTTGTAGTCGGAGTTCAATGTCTGATACTTCCTAATCCTGTTTCTACTTGTCACTCTTGTTGATCAGAAATGACGCTTATTAATAAGAAATGAGTATATGAAGTGCTTTCCATGAGCTGTTCCATATATACCTAGACTATTAAATTTTGTATATTTTTCACTATCTATGATATAAAAATAGTAACTTGATTTTCAAACATCATTTCAAAATAAAACGTTTTTCTTAATTGTGAATCACGTGCAGTTACAGGGGAAAAGTACAACTTCTTTTATTGTGCTGTAAAGAAACTGAGGGAAAGAACTGTATTCTCTGTTTCATTTTGTCACTGTTTTTTGTATTCCTCAGCTATGCAAAGGCAGCCTTCTGCTTAGAGGAGCTTATGATGACTAATCCACACAACCACTTATACTGTCAGCAATACGCCGAAGTAAGTATTTTCAGAAAAATCAATTATATCTGAATACATATTCTGTTTTTGTGTTACTGAAGTGGTGAAAATAGAAGAAAAAATTGTTTCTTTAATTTTTTTCCCTAGGAGATTTAAGAGAGTACACAGGGAACGTTAACATCTCATAGAACTTAACATGTTAAGAAAACTGTGTTTCCTTACGCAGTGTGACTAAGCTAAATATAAGAGTAAGGGCGGGAATTATTGAAGATAAAAATTCATTTTAAATGAACTATTCTTGTTGAAGTGTTTATGCACTTTTCAAATGAAGTGCAGGAGAAGTTAAGCTTTTTCACAACAATGCTGCCTAGGAGGTTGTGATATATTGTCTGTGATTGTGGAACCAGATCGTGCAATCCACACAGGCAATTTTGCCTGAAAGAGCACTGGGGGGAGAGAGGGCCCTTAGAAGTTTTAGCTTAAGGTTTTTAGCCATTTGCACTCTTTTTTAAGGCATATATTATTTTTTTTCCCAAATTGTACTGTTAGCTGCTTACAATGGGTTTAATTTGTTTTGATATTATGGACAAAATTGGGTTAACGTTACAAATTGAAAGTCTAAATAGCTTTCTGGTAGAAAGACTGTGAAGCATGTCTGCTAGTATTTCTCTCTCTTTTTATTGATCTAATAACAGGAAAAATTAATAGAAAAACAGTGGAGTAATCATCTAAACTTTGTGCGCTGTTTTGCAGTTCAGGAGATAATGAAAGGCATTGTGTCGGTTTGCGTACCGGTGTAGTGCTGTGGTGAAGGAATATAGAGCTAGTGGGGATTTACAGCCGCCAGAATTTAGCTTTAGATTGAAAGTTTGTGATACTTTTCATAAGAGACTATCCCAAGGTTGTAAGTATGTCTAGATGCAAAATAATCACTTTTTATTCTTGTAGCAGTAAATTAATTAAATTAATGCTGGTCTCTTTTCTCCTACAGTTAAATATTTTAAAATTTGTGTATTGAGCTCATATTTCTCCCAAGCCAATATTTGGCATTTGGTAGGACTTGCCCTATTTGAAATATCTTGTGAAACAAACCTGGAGTGAAGTTTCGTAGTATCTTTGCTTCAATAGTGAATGCCCGAGGTATGGATGACATGCAAGTTTCAGGAGCTTATAATTTTTACAGGTTAAATACACTCAAGGGGGGCTTGAAAACCTTGAGCTATCAAGAAAGTATTTTTCACAAGCACTGAAGCTTAACAACAGAAATATGAGAGCTTTGTTTGGACTTTATATGGTAAGCATGATTATGTATTTTCCATGATAATTTTGAATATGTTTTTGTGCATGTATATTATCCTTCACCATTTGCTTTTTGTTTTTCTTTTGGTTTAACTTAATAGCTCAGATTGTTAACAGTGTTTTTAAATACCAGGTATGGACAATTTTTAGGCCAGTAAGTACTCCTTACTTGAAGTTCTCTTAATCTTTAAGTCTTGCCGGAGTTTTCCAAAGAATTATAATTACTGGCATATGAAGGTGACTTCCTGAAAAATGATTTAAAATCATACTCCTTTCTGCAGGATGGTAAACTGCCGAAGGGTACCAGCACAGTATGGTGGCTGCTTTTTTTTTTTTCCTTTTTATTTTTTTTTTTAAACCAGCCTGGGTTTTTTCAGTGTTTTTCCTCACTCCAACTTCTAAATACATCTTTCTACTTTCAATTTCAATATGAGTCTTTAGGTTGCACAGCATTGTTGGCTGGAGTGTGGCCATGACTACAGTAACTATGGGTAGCATGTACTGGCACCACTTCTTCAGTTTCTCCAAAGATACTGAGGCCTCGTGAAGATATTCCTTTAGATCTTAGGTCTTTTAAAAGATCTTTTAAGGGGCAAAAGCAGAAAGGTTCCATGTGTTTTTAAAGAAAAAAAAATTCTAGGCCACCCTTTTGTCTCCTGGGAGGGGGGCAGTTTGCAGGGACGTGTCAGCAGATAACTTTGAGGCTTCCTATGAATACCAGGCAGTAGGAGCTTCCTTTCAAGGACTTGCTACGCACCACCTTAAAGACTCGAAGAAACTTGGACCTAGTCTTCTTAGCCCGTCTTGTTGGTGCTTGTATGTTCAAGAAGGAACAAAGACTGTATCTTTGCTGTTCCTTAGGTCATTTAGCTCTATATGCGTAAGTTTTGTAGCAAATCTGTTTATTGGCCTAAACTGATTTTTAAGGTTGTATATGCATATAGACTTCTGCATTGGTTCTAAAACAGGCCTGAGGGTTTATTGTGACTGATGCTTGCGTGTCCTCTGTCAGATCTTATGTCCTGCCTGTTATTTTCAGTCTGTAAAGTATATTCAGAGCGTGTTACCTATGATGATCTGGCTGGCAACCTTAAGCTAATATTACCCAAGCATTTGAGAAACGTCTTTGTTTTGACAGTGCTTGAAAGTCATATGTGTAAACCCTGATTTGCATAATACAAGCTTGTTACTGGGAAAAATGCGTGTACACTCTGCTTCAGTTCTTCAGTTTTGCTCGGCTGGCTGCTGTCACATTTCACTAGGTGGTTTTTCCAAGCACAGCTTGCCATCGCTGCTTCTATATCTGCCATTTGGCTTGTAATTTCTTTGTAACGCTATTTCCAGGCTTTAGGATCTGGTTTTGCTGCGGCGGCTGCTTTGTGCTTGATAGACATGCCCAGCATTTGTAGTCCCCAGAGAATGTCCATAACCTGGTAAATCATCCACAGTCCACAGAGGCTTTCAGCCGTATCTGCCAAGGAAGCTGGTCAGTATTTCATCGAGTTCAGGAAACCAGAGAGAATGATGCCTCCTCTTAGGACCCTGACCTTGTGCTAGTTCACAAATTCAGTTCGTGCGAGCATGGCTGCTTTGACAATCCCATGGCTCTCCCATTTCTGGAGGTAGTTTCAGGGAAGTAGCTGCAAGGGAACGTTCTTTGAGTTTGAAATGTAGTATTCACGTAGACATTTGCTTCTATGCTCCGTTTTAAAACCTTCTGTGGAGGTTCTGTATTGATGGGTGAGAGTAGGGTTCTGTGGTTCTTTACGTTCAAGTACTTTTGCACTCAGAAAGATGTTCTGGGATGGAGTTACAATGATTCCTTGCAGTGTGGATTCATATAAATAAGTGGAAAAGTCTCTGAGATGAGTTTGATTCAGGTTTTTTTTTTTATTTTTTCAGGTGAAGATGGGCATAGGCTATGTATAGAGTCTTATCAGATTTTAAAATGTGTTTTCTGATGCCACAGGGAAAAATGACATGTTTTTAATGACAGTTTGGACACACAAATGATGTATTTTATTTCATCTCTGGTAACAAATTGAATGGGGAGAATTAATTCATAAGTTTCGCTTTAGGAAAAGTAAATTAGATTAACTGATCGTGTCCGGGTTTGGTTCCTAACTCAGCACACAACTGAACTGAAGCCTAGTTTATCTTTAATTAGAACAAACAATTGTTAAAAAGTTTAGCTAGTTCTTAATTGGATGCTGTTTACCAGTAACTGTTTTTAGTTTTTCTCTTTTTCCGCTATCACTGTGCGTGGGGCTCTGAATGCAGAGGTGCTGAATGCTCTCTGTTTACTTCGTGCACATACATTTTATAGTTACATTGTTTTTATTTTTGTATTCCTAGTCTGCCAGCCATATTGCTTCCAATCCAAAAGCAAGTGCAAAAATGAAAAAAGATAATATGAAATATGCCAGCTGGGCAGCTAACCAAATAAATAGAGCATACCAGGTTAGTACATCATTCTTTTATGATACTCTTAACATGTTCTGTAGTTCTTTTCTGCAGTTTCACCAACTGGTGTTCAAGAGATTAGATACAATGTGTAAATCAGCATAATTTGCTTGGATTTTTTGTGTTCTACTTTTGTTTGATTTCCTGGAAGCCTTAATTAATGTAAGGTTGGTATTTTATAGTTATTAATTACTATTATTTACTTACCAGCTTTAAACAGATTTTTTTTTTCTACTGACATTAACTGAATGTACACTAGAGTAATGTTGACCTCTAAGACTCAGTTCTACAGCTAAGTATTTCAATAAAACTTGGTATGTCTTAATTCCTAAGTGACTCGGTCATCGAATTCTGTTTTACTAGAAAACAAATGCAAATTCTAGAAATGTATTTTCCTTCATTTTATTCTGACCTTTCAAAATCATATTTAATGGTGTTCCTAATAATTACTGTAGTAATTGTGACTGAAATTGGTTTTGCGTAGTTTTGCAGAAAAATGCCCATGGAACTGTGAAAATGTAGACTTTGTAGGCCACAATCAAAGCTTATTGAAGTCGTTATGAGTCTTTTCAGCTATCTGAAAAGTTATGCATAAACATCTATGTTTGCTTTTGTATTACGAGCCTCTATATCTTTTCTGTAACTATAAATGAAAACGGGTTTTAGGTCATAGGCTCTGCTCTCCGTGTATCCCAAGCATAGTATGTCTCTTTGACTCCCATTCAGCTATTCTGAGTGATCTGCCAATTGAAGTTTATGTATGAATAATCCTGAACATCAACATCCTATTGTCCAGTTCTCCCCAGAACTTATTCTGAGAAAAAATGTTAATATTAAATCCAAAGACTTTATATACATGTATCGCTCCTTTCTCTCTGTAATATTTCAGTATTAGAACCCAATATTTAATTTTCCTCTTCCTGCTATTGTTTCACAGTTAATACTACCAAATGGCCTTTTGACCAGCTCCATCTATTATGGAATTAAATTAGTATTTTTTTTTATGGCTAATGCAGTTTTCTTAATACACTGTATGTTAATTCATTGCAGAGAGTGCAGCTTCTTGTGGCTGACGTGGTTTTGCTGTATTAGAACTTTGAAATATTTTCCATTTCCCCTGATTGGCCCTGTAGCTTCTCATTGTACTTTACAGTGAAGAATATTGTATCCCTGTGGACATAATTAAGCATTTTATACTTGCGTGCCTAAAGTTTATTTCTCTGTTTTGCTTTTAAAATATTTCTCTGTGTTGCTGTTTAAATGACTCCCAGTTTTTCATTAGTAAACCATTTACCTGCTCCTGACAGTAAGGTGTGTATGACTTACCACCTCTGTTTGATTTCCCATAAATAAGCAGGATTTCTTCTGACTTCAGTATGTCTGACATTCCGCTAAGCACAATATTGATGAAAAACCCAAGTGTTGCAAGATTTAAAAATAACCCAACAAAACAAACAAACAAAATAACCCCCCAAAACACCCTTGAAGAACGGAATGACAGTGGATTCACCGTTAATAGAAGAAAACAGGTTTTAAAAGATGTGTGAATTTTGAGTGAAAACCATTATTGCATGTTTTAAATCTTCATCAAATAAACTGCTTTTACGTTGGAGGGGTTTTGAGCACATGCTGTAAGTGAATATTACAACTGAAGTTTCCAGTTCAAATCACCAGTAGAGACCTGTTAGCACTTCTGCAGGTGGGAAACAGCCACTTTCAGGGTGTGTCAGGATGAAAACGTAAAACCAGTGTTGGCTGTGGAATGGTGACATACCAAGATTAAGACCTAGAAATAGGCATCTCCTGATTCCAAATATAATGAAAGTTTAATTGTGACAGCTTGCCTTTTTTTCTCTTTTTTTTTTTTTTTTTGTTTTGTTTTTTAGCTCTCTGCATGGCTTTCTGATAACATCACAATATCTAACAAAATATGACATGTATTGGGAGTGGTGGTGGTGGTGGTAGGTTTTCCATGTGTGGGGGATTTTTTTGGTTTTGCATTTTTGTTTTTGATTTTTAATGGAAAGTGCAATTCCACGGTTTCTGTGAAGCACTTTTGGATCCTGCATCAGGCGTTTTTGGTTGATGCTTACAAGAAAAGATCACGTTAACACGACTGACGTATATTTAAAACACGTCATAACTTCTTTGTGACTTCATAGTTTTGTGATACGTTGCATACTTCGGCTGCTCTTCATAGCTGTTTGGGACAGAGTGACGAACCCCATATCTGACTGGAATCACAGGGGGAATCTAGCTATACAGAAAATCTAAGTGCTCAAGCTAGGATCTGGCGAGCAAATGGTGTGAACACCCCCTTCCTCTTCACAGAAGTACCACAAGAAGCCCTGGTGACTACAGGTGGCCAGGATTGCCCCAGCCCAACCCTACTGAGCTTCTTACGTGACTGCAGAAGGGTTTAGCCATTCCAGTGGGTCTCAGACACTTAAAACGTCCAGCTGCTACAGCAAATGGCATTTGGTGATGTAGTAGGTGGCAGTTTCCCCTGTGAGTCAGTATTATTTGTTGCTCTCTTAGCATGTTGAGTGGTTGGAAATTGTCGTCTTTTGGACCTAAGGATGAAACCTTGCTGGCTTGTGCCAGTGGAAGCCCCTACAGCGTTCCTCTATTAGTGGAGGGTTACCTCTATAAATCCTCCCCACTTTCCTTGCGTTATCCAAAGCGCTTTGTAAAGTGTAACAAGATCCTTAAGAGCTTGTTGAGTTTGGCATTGATTTGTTTTATTAGTTGGACCTTCTTATACTGTTAAATACAATTTTTACTGTACTCATGTTCTAGAGAATAAGGAACATTTAGAATCCTGACTTGGGTGCCTAGACAAATGACATGAATTTGTGACTTTAATATATGAAGTTACTAATTCAAAAAGTTACTTTTGAGCAATTGTCTTGCAGTGAGACCACTCCTCATTTTCAGTCTGGATCAGAACTTTAATTGCAAGCAGTTTGCTCAGTAATTTTGGACGTCTGCCTTTATTTTTTCAAATTCAGCACTGGCTATAGTTGTTTTTTTTTTATTTTATATGTAATTTACTTGAAATATTTTTACTGGTCCCTTTCTTTTGATTTATTCTTCCATTCAGAAAGTTTGCTTTGGCACTTGATTTGTGTTTTTCCTGTGCATTCCTGTATGAAATCAGAGGAACTTTTTAGTTTATTGTCACTTAAAGAAAACAATCTTTGGGTGTAAAAAGAAAACCTTACTTTCACCAGTGTTGCTTAGACTGTACAGCAGTTTCTTTACAGGAAGGTGGGTGATAAACAGTAGTTGAATTAAATGATTTTCTTAAAAACATAGATATTTGATGCTCCGTCTGGTTAATGTGCTTATTTTGATGTTAAATATGTCGCGCTCCGTGCTGATTAGTACTTCTCATCTGTGCCTAATCTAGGAGAAAAGTAAACTTTCAAAGGAAGACAGAACGGTTTTGTAGCTAGGGCTGCTGCATGGACCTGGAATTCCTGGCTGCTAACATGCTCTGAAAGAAAAGGTCATTACTCTCTAGGCCACTTAAATTTAATTGACTGGGTGAAAAAAACAATGAAAAAAAATATTAATCTTTTATTTCAGATGTTAGAGAAGTACTCATTATTCAAAGAACTATGAGTTTATTATTATTATAAGCTTAGTTTTGCCTTATCAGCGAGAAACTGGACTATATTCTGTGTGCAGACCCTGTGAAGAATGTGTATCTGTTCTGACTGAGGACATGAGTCACAGTTACTTTAACATCGAAACAAAATATAGGTACCTAGCACTCTTCAATTAGGTAATTGGTTTAGCGTGTCCTCTGGTAGAAGTGTTTCAGCAGAAGCAGGCAAGTTTGATTAATGCTTACAAAAATCTTCAATGTGATCCCACTCACAGTAATTTTCCAGATATGTGCTTCTTGGGTGCATCGCTAGATTCTGTTGTGTTAGCAATCCACGTGTTATTTGTGGTTGGAGGGGTGATTTTGTTACAAACCATTTGGGAAACAGAAAATTAAATCATGATTTTAAGAAATGGATTCCGGCTCAATCAGTCAAATTGCTGTGTAATGGCAGAATAGACAAAATAATTGTTCGTCAGGGCAAATTTGAAGTGATTACATTTCCAAGTATACTTCTGTTTGTTATGTCGCAGAGTTTGGTTTTATTTGTTCAGCTTAAAGTACACGTCAGTATCGTGAAGGCAACCACTCTTGAAATTAGCAAGTAACATTTTTTAAACTAATGTCTTATGTCAATTTTGTTTTCAGTGTCCCTGAAGAGAGTAAAATAAGTAAAATTCTTCTTATTTTGAAGCTTTGCTTTGCGTGCTTTCTGTGTGTCTTGCCAAGTGTGCCTTTCGACCACAATATATTCAAGCTTCTGTGCTTTTTATTGAAATCTCTGAATGCTTTGAATCAAAACAAATTTTCAGTGGAGGATCTTGAGTTCTGTTTTTTATTTGCTTGTTTTTATGAAAGGATTTGGACTCCCCATGTATCTGCTTGGGACTGTTCTTGTTTAGTGTGAACAAAAAGAGGATATTGTATTGTCAGATACAAAAGTTCCTTCTCTCACCTGGAAGAGTGTTAAGAAATCTTAAATTTTCCTCTGAAGTTGACTATTGCAGGTCACTATGGAAGCTGCCCAACCTAAAGAATGGGTTTATACATCCTGCTAGGGTCAAAACATGGCACATCAGTTCATCATCTGGAAATACGAAATAGGAAAATATGGTGTTTTCAGTATGTCTCTCAGCTATAAAGTGTTGTCACAATAACAACATTTTGTTCTCCTAACTATTTAATTTGAAATAGCTTTTCATTTGCTGTGCCAAAAATATTTTTTTAAGAACTCAGGACTGATTGGGAATCCCAGTGTTAGATTGTAGCCTGGGGGTCAAAAGCAGGTTGACAGGTCCTGCAGCTTGTTGCTGGTGTGATATTACCTGGGTTTGATGTCTTAATCTTTCTTAACAGGTCATGAAGAGTTTGCTAAATTAAGTTAATTACGAGAGAGAAGGGACACATTATAAATCAAGGACTAACTATGCGAGCCACCAGTGGTATTTGAAATAAAAAACATTGAATTGAAAATTTATTGAGTGTTCAGATGTTAACATTTAGGTGGAGAATAGGCTGTTTTACTAGCAGCAAGTTGTAGTTACTCCTTCTGTATTTTTTTTACCACTCCTCCAACCCCAAATGCAAAACTTTTTAATGCAGATACATTAAAAGTGGTTGAGGGTTTCATTTGACTGAAGACTAACCTAATCAATCAATCCACTGTGTTAGCTGTGGCTGAAGAGTGATGGGAATCCTCCGTACAGTTAGAAAAACCCCTCTGAGGTCAGCATGGAGCGACGAACATCTCCTACCCTTCTACCCCTTTCTTTCCCAAACTTGGCTGCCTGTCTCTTTGGGAATCTAAAGCCATAAGTAGTATTTATGAAGCTGTATCTTCCTTTGTTAGCAAGACAGACTTTATTTTAAATACCCTCTAAAATTGCTGTTGTACTAGTAGGTTACAATCAAATACAAGGTCATTACAGTTACTTTGAACCATAAAATATAATGATATGATGACTGGATAATTTTATAGTAGATTTTCTCTGTCTCACTATAACAAGTATAGAAAATAGATTAGCTTAAATAACAGGTCCAAGTCTTGCTACTATTTAAATTACAAATATAATCTAATTTGCATCACATACAAAATTCAAGTCTGAACTAAAAATTAGGTTAAACTTTACAGAGCAAACAGCGACAGAAAGATCTCTTTACAGATAAATGTTAAGTTTTGAAGTGGAATACTTGTTAGTGCTGAATATTCAAATTCAGAGCAGATGAGTGAAATTAAGGAGTTGTGTTGTATTTTTCATACTTACTAGAGGAAGGGTGATATAGTTTGTATTCTGGTAAAAATGCTGAGTTTTAGTGAAACAATAAAGAGGCTGTGCTTTTAGTAATTAGAGTAAATTTTTGGTACTTAAAGTACAGTTTAGAACTGTTATTTGTACAGGATCTATGCACAGTATTTCTGATATATGACAAATGATAATCCTTTTTTGTTATTGTTTAGTTTGCAGGTCGCAGCAAGAAGGAAACTAAGTACTCTTTGAAGGCAGTGGAAGACATGCTGGAGACCCTGCAAATCACTCAGTCTTAGGTTGGCATAGAGGTCCAGCGTTACATTTTCCAATTCCATGATCAACCTTTAATGACCTATGGGTTATGTTACTCTAGTGCTGTTAAAAGTTAATTTTGTATTGATTAACATGCTATCTAAAATAATGTTTTATGAAAAGTAAAATGCCTATTTATTGCTGCTATGAGAAATGTGATGAATACCCACTGAAATTAATAACTTATGCACAAAGACAACATAAAGAAATAACATGTGCTGCGCATCAGTCTCTTAAGATTTTTTGTATCTACAGTACCTGCTTTTAAGCCATAATTTATAGAAATAAACTTGTTAAATGATTAAAAAAATGACAGTGATTTATTTGACTTGCAAATGGAAGTGATGAATTTATATATGTAGGTGAATAACATATGTTGGAAATTTTTATCTTATTTGCATATTTAAGAGTAAAAGCATGCTACAGATGTACACTTTCTGGTAAATATGTACCAGCAAGGAGTGATTATGAATACACATTATTAGAGAAAAAAGTTGATGTTAATAGTTTTATTAGCGAGCTGATACCCAGTGATGTAGAAATGGAGAAAACTCATTCAGAGGGGCTCTTGTGGTGGCTTAAGGCCAAAGACATTCTTCTCTGTGACTTTGTGGGCAAATGCTTCCATGTCCATGTAGTTCTCCAATCAGTATATGCATATGCACTATTTTATGCCTTCCGGGTGTCCTTTGTTGTACATATGTTCCACATCATGAATTTCAAAACCATCTGAACGCAGGGCTGCGTGCTGGTCTGCACTGATTTTGTGCCTATGATGTGGGTGCACCTTCACAGTGGTGTAAGCGATGGTGGATGAGCTTCTCCACTGTCACCAACCGTTACTGTGCGGTAAGGATGAGATGGATGGTTTGACTGCCTCGTGCTTGCTGGAGGATAAAAGTGGTCTTACACCATTAGCATGGAACATCTAGCACACTGTAAATCTGTGTCATATTTGTCTTTTAGGCACTGGTTTATTTATGCAGATAATTACTAAAACAGCCTAATTCATTAATTTGCCGTTCTGATCATTCTGGATGTCGTTCAGATGTGTGCTGTGGCAATTCAGTTGCACAGCTATCATTTCCTTTATTACAGCTTCAGTGGGTTGCATGACAGCAGCAACATGCCCTTGACAAATTCTAATAAAGATACTGCGGTGTCATTTTCATGACTGCTACCATCATCCAAGCTGGTCTGAGTTTCAGACTTTATGCTGCTTTCTATCTGGATGGGTAGGTTAGAGGCAGTGTATCAAAATGTCCTTTTTATGACCCTGCACTTGATGTAATGAAACAAAGCTGAGCTCCTGCTTGAAAACAAAGCAGCAACAAAAACTTCCCCTTCGAGTGCAAAGCTTGAAAATGTGCGTAACTGAAGTGGTAGTTGCGTGAGACTGTGCCTTTAAGAAATGGGTAAGATCTCATTCCCATTATCCACAAAGTAGACTGGAGTGTGACAGGATGGGTGCTGTGCCATGAGACTTAATTGTATGTGGAATCTTAAACTAACTTACTTCAATACTGTTCTAACACGAAACTGCAAATACTGCAGAGTAATGCAGTAAAACACCCATTTCTAAGTTGGGGGAATAGTGCAGATCCTTTAATAACAGTAATTCACAAATGGGCCTCAGAACAGTATTTGCAGGTAGATTATGTTATGTTTCAGGTGGAAAACCACGAAAGTATTGTAGGTGAACCTACGTATTTCTGTTCAGATGTACAATCTTTTACTGTATGAGTGTGCCATCTAGAGTTTTAAAACCCTCATTAGTCTTTTTTTATCTCACCTACATCTCAAATAACTTGGTTGCATTCTAAAATTAAAAATGGTGGGAGGCCATGCTGTAGACTAAATTTGCTTAGCAGTGCAGAACATTTTACTTCCAAGGCATTAAAAACTAGCATTGCCGTGTTCTTGTGCAGCGGGTATCTGTGCTGCTGGAAGGTGCTGCATATGATGTTCTATTCAGAGGCAACTTTCAACATAACCGTGTCAGACTTGGTCATATAGTATGTCAGTTTCTCTGTAAGGACGTTTGCTCTGTTTCTTGTTTTCAGTGATTTAATGACAAATCTCATCTGATTTGGCTGCTTAGAACTTTCTAGTTTTCACTACTGCTTAGCATCGTTTTGAAATTACTTTTTAGCACTTTGGTTTGTGCTTGTATTTTGGCATGATTCCCACATAGCAGAGCTTACAATTTGACCTAGTAAATATTTCTGACAATTTTGTATTTACTTCAAAGGCAAAATAAATAACTTCTATGAAAATGCTTGAGAAGTTTTTGATAGAACTATTCAATTGCAGCAGTGGAAGTTCAGGGTTTTTTCCGTATTCAAATGAAAAAAAAAAATTAAAAAAAATCCTGTGTCTGCAGGGGAAGTAACTGTATGAAATGCCTTGCAATCTGAGCAAGGAAAGGGTACAGAAGAGAAGCTGTGGTATAATATGTTCTTTATAAAATTAATTTTCCAGTTCTAGTAAATGATTTTTTAATATGTCACTGACGCTGCATCGCATTGAAGAATAGGTTTTCAAAGAATGGGTTACTTAGTTAACAAATGAACTTGATTATGCTCTGTATTGTGCTCTGACAGTGACAAATGCTACACAAAAATACTATTATCAAGCATGCCGTCTCCTCTTTCCAAATTAAAAGGCTGCATTTTCATATTCTTTCAGTCGACAGCAAAAACAGTACCAAACTGTGTAGCAATGACTTGTGTCTTTATTTTATGCAGTCGTACTTTGATAATAGGCTTGATAGGGAGATCTTAGTGTTGTTATCTGTTGAAGTAGAGGTCGTTGAAGAGCCAGTAAAACCTCTAGTTCTGCCTTTGTAATAGAAGTTACTGGTGACTTTTTAAAACCTTTTGTCCCAATGTTATACAATTCATATTCTGTATTTGCAAAAAGCACATCTTGTTTAGAATATATCCCTAAATCTCTTCGGTTCAGTGCCCAGAATATCTTGCAGTTGCTACTGGAAACTCTGTTATTAGTCAACGGAGGACTTCCTCTTGGCAGCGCTGTATTTGTGATGGCACCCGTGTTTGCTAGTCACTGCATTTACGGTGGAACTTGTGTTTCGGCCAGCTTCAGGAGGGAGGGGGAAAGGAAAGCAAATTAAACTTGACTTACTGGCATGAATTTGTTAGCTTCTTGTTACTTGCACCCTCATCTTCCAAGAACACCAACTGTAGTTGTAGTCAGGTTTGCAATAATAATTCTGCTTGTAACTCAAGAGCTTCCATATATTCGGCTCTAAAACCAACACCTCATTAAAGTCTAAGCCATACATTCTGGTGAAGCAGTGCTGTGCACTGCACACGTACCCCGGTGTGTGGGGAGAGGACAGTTCTCCCACCCTCCCTCCAGTTAGCAGCAGAGTGGAGGAGCCTTAGAACAGTTGTGAATGTGGTTTTGTCTAGAAAACTAATACTGCTTAGTATGTCTTGAAATACTGCTTAGTACTTGCATTGCTCAGTGCACGCATAGATTTTAGGACTAACTACTGTTTAACTACAGATAGTTGAGTCTACATGGAGAGTAAAGGACTTGAAATCAGTCATTTGCCTTATCTGGAATGACTCTGCACCCTTACGGGTCTGTATCCTCTTGGTAGGCACCAGCTGGAACTTGGGTTCGACCCAGAGACTGGTTTTCAGAAGTGAATGGTCATTAATCTACCTGCCTCTTAAAAAAAAAACCAGAAACAACAAGCAACCAAACAAAAACCCCAAACTCTCAAACAAACAAAAAAAACCCAATGAAAAGGCCCACGCCAGAAAATGCCAAGCACCACCCCACAACAACAGAACAAAAAAGCCCCAGTCCCCCAAAAACCGCCTCTGGTAGAGAAAATTGTTTTTCAGCTCCTGGCTGTGAAATGGAAAACCTTTATCAGTGTGCTTCATAGGTGAATTTATTTTGTTCTGTGGTGAGGAAACCCCCCGTAAAGCAGTGCCATCCTTTTAACGCATATCTGGAAGGAGGGAAGGAAGGAGGGCTGGAGAGCGGCACAAAGGCCGGTTCCCCCCCTGCGCCCCGGAGCAGGGCCTGCTGTGGCAGGCCCCAGGGAGCGACCGTGGGTCTGCGCCACGGGCCCCGGCCCCAAGCAGCACAGGAATCACTGCAGCGGCACCCGCGCAGCCCCGCGCCTGAGGCTGGCATGTTGGCCTTTGCCTTCGACTGAAGGGGCACCAGGCGACAGGCCTGTCCTCTTGGACACCTGCCGTTGGCTTGGCTCCTTTGCTCGACAAAGAATCGTAGATTCATAGAATCATTAAGGTTGGAAAAGACCTCGAAGATCATCAAGTCCAACCATCCACCCAACACCACCATGCCTACTAAACCATGGTAGTGCCATATCTACACGTTTTTTGAACACCTCCGGGGATGGACTCCACCACCTCCCTGGGCAGCCTGTTCCAATGCCTGACCACTCTTTCAGTAAAGAAATTTTTCCTAATATCCAATCTAAACCTCCCCTGACACAACTTGAGGCCATTGCCTCTCGT
>Ga0065711_1031720_pt1 | contig 28922 bp, 25 predicted proteins | sample Hoacrofraction12_FD_59098 | JGI IMG/M metagenome (GOLD analysis project Ga0065711, IMG submission 59098) | Hoatzin crop microbial communities from Cojedes, Venezuela - Epithelial fraction 12 v2 (version 2) | ecosystem: Host-associated > Birds > Digestive system > Esophagus > Crop | place... | reverse complement strand
TGGCCCAGGTCGCGCTCCTGGCGCGGGGCGCGGCGGCCGAGGAGGAGGACGACGACGACGGCGGTAGAGGTGAGCGCGGGCGGGGCGCGGGCGCGTCGGGCCCCGGGGCGCGGCCTGGCCTTCCCACCTCCCCCCTCGACTGCGAGGCGCGGGTGTGGCGGTGAGGGAGCGGGGTGGCGGCCTCCCTTCAGCTGAGGGCGGAGGTGAGGGCCGGTAGCCGGCCGCGTCTCGTCGGCAGTGCCCGGCTCTCGGGTTTCGCTGCGCTCCCTGCCCCTTTCCTCAGGGGACCTGCGCCTCTTGCCTGGGCCCTGTGGGCTTCTCCCGGAAGGAAGGCCGCGTGTTGCTTGTTCCTCCGAGTTTCTTCCCGTTGTCTTTGAGATCTTCTCCTCCCCGAAACCATCTGGAACGGAGCTGCCCTGGCGTGCCCCGCTCGGCGCCCAGGTGTAGAAGGCAGGCTGGAGGTGCTCCTGTTTTGGTTCCGAGCCTCTCGCACGTGGAGTTTGAGAAATCCGACGTCCTGCGTGTTTCCCACGTTAACGCTCGCTGCCTGTGGAGTACCGGAGGGCGTTCGGGGAGACCAGATTGCGGACGACCTCCCGAACTCCTGTCCTGCTAATTCCTGCTCAGTGGACAGGCGCTGAAACGTGGACAGATGCATTTCTGTCGGGTACCTTATCTGTGCGGCCAGCCGTCTGATTTGTAGGATAAGGACCAACAATTATTCACAGGATATAGCATCTGCAGTAAGGAGGTACAGGTATTTCATCTCAGAATTCAGAAAAAAATCTTCACAGGAAGATTGTCTATTACCTCTGTTTCTCTGCTTTTAGCTAGAGCACTTGGCTAGCGTTTCTTTGTAGCCTGTGATGAAGCCCGGTGGTGTTTTCCCCCTGCTCCCTTCAGATGGTGAAGCAACAGTTGTGATGTTACAGCGAAGCCTGGGTCCTGTGGCTGACAGCAGTAGCACCGCTTCTCGCAGGCCAGGCTCTTATCAGTGTTTCCCGCGCATGCTGTTCTTCTCATTATGTGAGTTCTCGAGATCAAAGATGCACAGTGATGAAAGTGTTTCCTCCTGTGAGCAAGCTGAATGCTAATCCATTGCACAGCTTGAAACGTTTTCGTTTTACCACTGTGCGTTTCAAAATAATATGTCAGTCATGAACTAGGCTTTACAAGCTTTTGCTTTAAAAATGCGTGGTTAGGGATTTCCTTTTTGGCCTTGAAATGCAGACCTGTATGAAGTCGAACAAATTTACTTTGCAACAAGCAAGTATCCATATGTAAATTGATTGTGTAGGAGGTGAAAAATTCGGGTGAATCCAGGCTTGTTGTGCTGTGTGGTTTTGGAAGTGAAGTTTGACTAGGGCAGTGAGGCGCGTATGCTCGCAACGAGGTTAGCCTAGGTTGTGGCTGTTAGACCCTTCACATCCTGGTGGAGGGAAAGGAGGGATTGTGTAGAGGATCCACTACAGAAGAGATTGAGGAAGGCCGCTTTTGTAAGAAGGCTTCTGAGTGGCCTGGCAGCAAAATACGAGTCTTGACTTCTGTGTTTCTGAAAACTGAGCTCATCCAACTGAGAAATAGACACTGCAGTGCGCTCCTCGAAAGGAAACTTAGGCGGAATCCAGAAATAAATGATGTCTGTGTGCAGTTTTTTCATGCGGGATTCGCCCTACTTAAGAAGTTACTAGACCAGACATCCAATAAATGCTCAAAGTTTGGTGAAGTTACTATAAGAACTAATTTTGGTTAGAGTAGCTGTCGTCCAGCCAGCGTCGTGTACCTGAAGTCTTAAAAGGAGTTTTTTGACTTGCGTAATAATGTGTTGAAATTTGTGGAAATGCTTTGTTGGAGTAAAAGTGAGCAGTATTTTACTGGAGGGCAGGTTTTGGCCACAGCTGTTGCTTGTTTGTTTGTCCACCTGATTTGCTAGTAGCTTTAAGAAACAAAGACATTTTTATTTTCACGAGCTGTTTTATGCAAATATTTGTTAGCTACTTCTGCCATTTTGGGTGTCGGTTAGACTCAGTCTGTTCTCTTCAAATTGTAAATCATTAATGCAGAGGCAAGTTTCTTGCTCTTAAAAAAAGTCCTGCTTACTTCTCCCATGCTCGGTCAGGTCCTTGAAGCAGGTCTTGCAGTCCCAACACTAAATGGGATGTTAGAGGTAGCTATGATAGCCCTAGGTATTGGTGAAGCTGGAGACTGCAGAGGGTGAGTTTGCACTCTTACGGACCAATTTTTAGGTGTGGTTAGTTTGGGGTGGGTGGTGTTTGTTTTTTTTTTTGGAAATGCATGTCTTCCGTAAGCCAGTTGGGAAAAGTTGGAGTCATGCTGTTAGTTGCTACTGCCAGGCCTTGGTCTCCGAGGAGAAGTGGGTGTGTATAATGCCCGTGACAGCGTATCCCTGTCAAGGAAGTCTGTTGGCAGGCTGTACAGACCCCTGCAGTGAAAGATACAGAATAATTTCAGTGATAGATGTTAAATCTAGGGTTTAACATTTTTCACTTGTGTGGGGTATTTTTGTAGGTAACACTTTGTTCTCAGCTTTCTAAACCATGAGCCTGTGCCACAGTAGCTGCAGTGGTCTTTTTTCTGTTTTCTGGGTGTGGGTAAGTTAGTGTAATAAGCTGGAATGAGAGTCGCAGCCTAGTAGGTAATTTCAGAGATGCCTGAGCAGAGATGGCTGGCCAGTTTTGTCAAATTTCTTTGTGTCAGGAAAAATCAAGTCTGAAATGAGCATTGCACAGCTCCTGGGAATTCAGGCACAGACAAACCACGAACACCCCATGGTGAATCATAGCCCTCAAAACTGCTGGACGCGCATGTAAGCAGCAGTTTTTACTGCTGAAAACCCCCTGAAAACTAGATTCTTCCCCGGTGTAGTCCTGCGGGTACAGAACTGCCGTGGATTCACTGCAAGGGTGTTTGACAGTTCAGCGCTTTCAGTGCAGGAGCTCAGAGGCAGCGACACAGGAGGCATTGTCCACTTGCAAATAGTGCTTTTAGCTGCTTTGTAGATCAGATGAAACAGTAGTAGTTTTTAAAGAAACTTAATCCAGGTGGCTACTGTTGTGTGATAAATCATCTGTGATCGCTCCCCTCATCAGAAGCTTTAATATTTTGGTGGTGTATAAAGCTGGGTTCTAATTAAAATTAATGTATTTTCTCAAGGGATGCATATTGTTTTCTGAGAGAATAGAGGCTTATTTTTTTTTAATACCTTCTTCTAACAGAAGAATGGCTGTTGCAATTTAACGGCATAAATTTTGTCCACGGTAAGCTTGTTCCTATGGTCTGCCATTGGTCTGAGAATAGTGGGGTCTGGTTTTATCACTTTTTCATACCTGGACACTACATATTTATTGTTCTTAATTTTTGGATTCTAGGTGAAATTGGTATTTTCAGAATTCTTGTCCTGAATGAGGAACTTACACGAACATGATTTGCTGTCCTACTGCAGTAACTACTTTCAGCTTAGTAAAAAGCCAATTAAAGTTAAGTAGGGAACAGTTTTGAACAAGAAACCTTAATCTTTTTCTTCTTTTTTTTTTTTTTTTTTAAATCCTGGGACTCCCAGTGGTTGAAAGGGCTTTAGCTTCATTGTTGCACAGTTTTTATTTGGGATGAGGTATTTTCATTACTTGTTCTGTGTGTGAAATTCCTTTAAAGTCATTCAGAAAGGTCTGCTTGCTATCCAGTGACAGCAGTTAAAAAAAAAAAGTTTAGAGGAACGTGTGGAAGATCAAATATTGAAGAAACTGTCTCAAATTCCAAGCCAACAAAGGTTGAACCAGTTGAAATGTCCTGGCTTTGGATTTTATGTGCTAGCTGTGCTTTGGAAATTTAGCGAATCTGCTTCTTCCTTGAAAGGCCTGTTCTGGACCAGCAGTTTTGGTCTCCTTAAATCAATCCCCAAAAATACTTTGAAAGAAGTTTTCGCTCCATGTATTGTAGAAGCGTGCCTTGCATCTGCCAAGCATGTAGGAGTGGGTTTTCACAGGACTCCTGTGACAGTCACTTACTTGATTTTATGCTCCCTCGGCTCTGGATCAGCACCAGGCTGCGACGTGATGCTCCTGTGGGTTGAAAGCTCTTCAGTCACAGACCTGAAATGTTGCTGTAACTGAAAGCAAGATATATTGCGGTGGCAGGGGTGGGATTGAGAAGTCAGGAACAGAAATATAATTTTGAAGTGCTGCCTCTAAACCACCTTGGTAGTAGTGAAATGATAGCATTTGATTTTATAGCAAGCCTGTCTGTTTATTAGACCTTCAGACAGGCAGAGCATAACAGTTGTGGTGTTACAGGTGTAGTGAGTAAGAGTACAAGGGAAGCATTGAGGACAGATAACATCTGTGTTTTTGGTACAAGATATCTGAATTCAAACAGAAGCCCTCCATCATTCATCAAAACAGTAGTCCTTCAAGCACAGCAACTTGTGGTTGGAAAAATTCGTTATCACCTGTGTGACCTTCTTGCCCAACAAAACATGTCTAGTGCCTTGCTTCCCACACTTCAAGTTACCCAACAGACCTTGTTAGCAATTGTCACATAGGGGTGTATGCATTAGTTCTTATTGTCTCCATTTTGTTAGTTTGCCCTGAAGAGTGAAATAAATGTTGACGCTTTACTGAAATGTTGATATTGTTAGCTGCCATAGTGTGGAAAGAAATTAAATGGGACTGGTCAAACATCAGAGTCCAAGCTCTTTGCAAACTGTCGTTGTATGTGGGGCAGGAGCTAACCTGTGTTGATACTCTTTTTTTAACTGCAGGATACACTTAAGTCACTTGGTAGCGTTATTTTAATGTTAAACTTGACACAATCTAATCTGTATTGCATTTTTACTTTTACTTTTCCAGAATCTGTTACAGAAGCAGCTGATGATGATGACGATGATGAAGATGAAGAAGATGACGATGATGATTCTGAAGTTAAAGAAGAAAATGGTGTATTAATCTTGAATGATGCAAACTTTGACACCTTCACTGCAGACAAGGACACTGTGCTGCTGGAGTTCTATGCACCATGGTGGGTTCACAGCCTGTGGTACCTCCTTAGGTGCAGGGTGGGGTGACTGTCAGGGGACTAATCTGACAGGACACACTGCTAAAAAGTGAGGTTGTGTTGCAGTGTTAAAGATGATGTAGGAGTAGCTTGCCTGCAGGAGAAGCAGTGGACTCTGCCATAGTCCAGGGTAGGAGACGGGTCTGGTGGTGTGGAGGGACCCTTTTCCCTGCCCATGTACCATGTGACAGACAACAGCCTGCTCTTTCTCCACAGATGTGGGTCATGCTGAGGGATCTTATGCCAAGGGAAGCACAGCCCTCGTTCCGTCACTGGAACAGAGACAGCGCCAATGAGCCCCAGAGAAGTTTTGCAGTGTGGTCTTGCAGCCTGCTATCATGTCCTTGTGCTGGCCCACTGAGAACTTGTGCATTTCCTCATCTATATGGAGGAATGGAGGAGACATCCATAGCAGGGGAATTGCTAGAAGTTTTCCTGCTCGAGTTCAAATCTCTGCCCTTGCCAGAAGAGTGTGGTGTAAGGACATAGCTCAGTTGTATTACCAGTTTAAGTAGTGTTTCATACATCTACCTAATGATGATAATTCTGCTGGCATACCAGGGTACACAGAGTAACACCAATGTGCTCAGAGGAGCTACAGTGGATTTACCTGCATAGAACTGAGACAAAGAATTTAGGCCAGGATGTATCTTCTCTTGCATTCTTATGGACAAAAATAACAGGGATGGATAGTGGGTAAAGACAAGAGGTTGGGGCAATCCCAAGCACAAATACCGGCTGGGCGGAGAATGGATTGAGAGCAGCCCTGAGGAGGACTTAGGAGTGCTGGTTGATGAGAAGCTCAACATGACCCAGCCATGTGCACAGGCAGCCCAGAAGGCCAACTGCATCCTGGGCTGCATCAAAAGCAGCGTGGCCAGCAGGTTGAGGGAGGTGATTCTGCCCCTCTACTCTGCACTAGCGAGACCTCACCTGGAGTCCAGCTCTGGAGCCCCCAACACAGGAAAGACACAGAGCTGTTAGAGCAGGTCCAGAGGAGGGCCACAAAAATGATCCGAGGGCTGGAGCACCTCTTCTGTGGGGAAGGCTGAGAGAGTTGAGGCTGTTCAGGCTGGAGAAGAGAAGGCTGCGGGGAGACCTTATTGCAGCCTTCCAGTACCTGAAAGGGCCCGGAAGAGAGCTGGAGAGGACTTTTTACAAGGCCATGCAGTGGCAGGACAAGGGGTAGTGGCTTCAGGCTGAAAAAGGGTAGGTTTAGATTAGGCAGAAGAAAGTTCTTTACTCTGAGGGTGGTGAGGCACAGGACCAGGTTTCCCAGAGAAGCTGTGGCTGCTCCCTCCCTGGCAGTGTTCAAGGCTGTGCTGGATGGGGCTTTGAGTGACCTGGTCTAGTGGAAGGTGTCCCTGCCCGTGGCAGGGGAGCTGGAACCAGATGATCTGTAAGGTCCCTTCCAACCCAAACCATTCTATGAATTTATTTGCAGTCAAGTTGTGGAGTTAGTATTGCAGGCAGAACCTCTCTTCCTTTGTGGCTTAGTGATAGAAAGATGACGTACTCGTTTGTCCTTTTCTAGTCTTTGAATAGAGGGGAGAATGTGATCTTGCCTGAGGTGGAGTTGCATTTAACTAATTCCACTCTCATTATAGAGAACCCCATCCCTACTTGGCTGTAGGTACTATTTCTGCAGCTTTACTTTGCTAACATGAAAACTGAACATGAAGCTTAATTTAGCTGACCGGAAAGATGTGTGGTCCTCACAGACTAAAGACTTCTTTTTTCTACTCCCCCTCCTGCTGGTTGAGAGGTTAAGGAGTACAGGCTGTCTGCTACACCTCTTTTTTTCTTCTTTTTCCTGGTTTTGTCTTCATTTCATCAAGCTATATTCAGCTTTTTTTTTATGCTGATACCCTCTGTAGTGCCAGCTTTTGCTGCAAAAGCCTCTGTTCTTCCCAAAGAGTTCTGTTGTGGCCAGAGAGAGCGGGTGCTGCAATGCCATGGTAGGTGTGAGATTTCCTTAGGCCAATTTAACTACTGGTTCATTTTTCCCGTTAGTTCGATTTAGGGTGCTGGATAGAGAAGATGAATCTAGATTAGGGAGAAGCTAAAGTATGAATGAGACCACATTTTTGGGGCCAGGGAAGAAGCATGGTACAAGGTTTTCAGTTTTAAATGCATTGTTACATTTTGTACAATGGCTTTATAAAACATATATGGAGATGTGTTGCATTTTGAATTAAAAAAAAAAGTTGGGATGTGCTACAGTTACCCTCTGCCTCTCCATGATCTGAAAACATAACAAGAGAAACATTCTGATGCTGATGTTGTGAACATCTGTTAGAAGGCATCCTGGAAATGGCAGAGTAGCAAAATGTCCCTGTGGGTCTGTTGTACATTTATGTATCTACTTGTGCCTTCTTCTGACAGGTGCGGGCACTGCAAGCAGTTTGCTCCTGAATATGAAAAGATAGCTAAAACTCTGAAGAAAAATGACCCTCCTATTCCAGTTGCCAAAATAGATGCTACTGCAGCCACTTCACTAGCAAGTCGTTTTGACGTCAGTGGCTACCCAACCATCAAAATCCTGAAAAAAGGTCGACCTGTTGACTATGATGGTTCTCGGACGGAAGATGGTAAGCACCAGTCCCTTGCAGTTCTCCATGAGAAAGCAAAGAAGTATATGGTCTTGTTTCTTAATGTGACTATTTTGAAGGACTTTGATCTCAAGTTACTTAATCTTAAGCAGAATAATATTATCGAGGCTGAAATTTTGCCTGTCTTCTGAACTGGCTGCATGCTGGAGGGCAAATTTGCAGGTAATGGGTAGTACTGTTACTGATAGAAGTTCTCTAGAAATGTGACTTGACTAGAAGAGAATGTAGTCTCGTGCTTGCTGAAGGATCAGCTAATAAGAAACATCTCGTCAGTGTATTGAAGGTACATAAAACCACTGGTTTCTTGTTTGATGAACGTGTCCAACTTCAGTCAGAGGGGGAAAACTACCTTTTCTGTCTGTTTTAAGATGTAATTGCTGTGCTACAGTGCTGCAAAGTACAGATCTGTGCTCTGCTTAAGTAAGATGCTTCTAGGTGAAGAGAAGACCTATTTGGCAATACCAATAATGAGGTAAAGCATAATGGAGCTTGATGAAGAAAGTGTTCTTGTGTAGGCTTGACATGTAAGCTTCGGTCCAAGACCATGTTTGCCACTCGGATTTTAAATTCTTGATACCAACTCTTGAATTTGATATGCTACTGGTATGATAATGCAAACTTGCTAATTGGGCTGTTGACCTCTATTTCAGCAATTGTGGCCAAAGTCAAGGAGGTTTCTGACCCCAGTTGGACCCCTCCACCAGAAGCTACCCTGGTATTGACCCAGGATAATTTTGATGATGTCGTGAATGGTGCTGACATAATCCTGGTGGAGTTCTATGCTCCATGGTAAGCAAGAAGGCAGTCACCTGTACTTTCCTATCACAGATGGCCTGAACACACTTGATGAACCTGTTTTCTGTTGTTATGCCTCTTTAAAGAAGAGGCTTGCCTGGTGCAGGTATGTGTGGCTCTGGTGTACCTTGGTTCTAATTTGGACCTGGGGTCACACTACAAATCACCTGAAGACTAGACTGGATCTGTCTCTCAGCAAGGGGTGGTCACCAAAACTTCACTGAAGATTCTCCTTGTTTACTAACTTGGGAAAATGTTGAGAGATACTGAAAACCAAAGGCAGTTGGTCTTTAGTTTAAAAATGGCCTCTAAAAATGAGACTACCTGTAGTAGTGTGAGGCCAGACATAGAGGGTAGCTTCACATTGGAGAGACAAGTCTTCAAGACTGAAGTGTCCTCTGTAGATTGAATAACTTCATTTCTATGTTGTCCATTTTGGAAGACTTAAATTGTCCAGTTCAGAGGTAGAAGGTGTTTAGCAGGACTCGTGACTTGTGAATACTGCCCTTCTCTCTCCTTCCCTAGGTGTGGACACTGCAAAAGGCTTGCTCCAGAATACGAGAAGGCTGCCCAGGAGCTCAGCAAGCGCACACCTCCCATTCCCCTGGCTAAAGTTGATGCCACTGCTGAAACTGAGCTTGCAAAGAAGTTTGATGTTACTGGCTACCCAACTCTGAAAATCTTCCGCAAGGGCAAACCTTATGACTACAGTGGTCCACGGGAAAGATACGGTACCGCAACCTCTGCTTTTTCATATTTTCTAAAGGGCTTTACAACAAACATTTTGACATATCTATAGGACTTGCAGGCTTTTTAATGTCATAGCAATGTTAGTTGGAGAAACCTGAAACACTGTGCTCTCATACCTACATAGACCAGCAGTATAAATTTGTCTCTAATCTTTATAACATCTTCTGCTGGTACTGTAACCTCCTTTTAGTATAAAGTAAGTTAAATTCATATGGTGAAGCAGCAGCAGTAGAAGTAAATGGGCAGCCTTTAGTGGCACTGAAATGCACCATAAGGGCTGGCAAAGTGCTCTAATATTAAAGTTTTAAAAAGAGGGAAGACTTAAGACTATCCAAGTAGAACTTTGGCTCATAGCAGGGTCAGGAAGCAATGAAGGGTGTGGAATTTCAGGAAGGAGGGTTACTTGGAAGATGAGCCGATATTCGTGGAACTCGTGCTTGGTCACCTGTTCCGAAACCAACCTGAAAGAGGATATCCAGAACTGCAGCATTAAAACACTTGGACTGAGGTCTTGATGATTTGGTCTTTTAGTTACTGTGGGAGGGCTGCACAGAAAGAAGGGTATCCGCGGGAAGTGGTGTTAAACAATGTTGTAGAGGGAAGGCCTGAGCCTTTCAGTTCGAGAAATGTTCTAAGCAACATTTTGGGGATGGGTTTGTCTCACAGGTATTGTCGACTACATGATTGAACAGGCTGGTCCTCCATCCAAACAGATTCAGGCTACCAAGCAGGTACAGGAATTTCTGAGGGATGGGGATGATGTCATCATCATTGGTGTCTTTAGTGGAGACAATGACAAAGCCTATCAGCTTTATCAGGAAGCAGGTAAATAATGTTTTAAGATATTAATGAAATGTATATTTTGCTGAGATACTGCCCAGGACTTTGGGCATGGAGATACCATTTATTTCTGCTCTTAGTTTGGGGGGGAGGTTGGAGAGAAATAAGAGGAAGGAGATTGAAGAGTGATCTTCCATTTGTACCCTGGAGAAAGCTCACATGATGTTTTGAAGCTATAACTAACATATCAGCCAGTCACAGGAGACACCTCCTCTTGGTACTTTGTCTCTAAAAACGTGTGAGCTAGAGAGGAGGGAAAACTCCTAGCCGAGGAACAAATCGCAACTTCTTGGCTTAAAGCCTTGCTAGCTTTGCTGTCTGCTATTGCTTGTTTCATATCTGACAGTTCCAGACCCTGGGCTCTGCCTAATTTGCTTGGAGGGTGAGGGCCTGCAGAAAGAACCATCATCCACCTCTGAGTTTAGCTAGACCGTTTCTGGCAATGTTTATTCTTAAATCCCTTTGACGTGACATGTTGGTGGTCCTGTTAACGATATTAACTACCACACAGAAGAGGCTAAGCACTTGAAGTGCTCAGTCCCTGTGATCAATCCCTATGTCTCGCATGATCAGACCACTCACAGCCACTCTTGGTTTCTGCCAGAGCCTAAAGAGCAGTGTGGGCAATTCTTCTCCCCCTAGCTATGCCTGTGTCTGGGCCTGCCATCATTTATAGTTGGATTAGGAGATGATTTGATTGCTTCAGCATGGCAAGATATAGAACTGTTTCCCAGGCTGCCCCAAAGCAAATAGATTGAGTAGGTGACCTTGTGAGTTCCTTTCCAGCTCCGTTATTTGGGGGGAAGCCAAGAGGTAGGAGACTGATAAACAAATAGCTGTTTCACTGTGTGTGTTTTGGAAGCTGTTCAGGGTTTTTGAACATGTAGCATAACTCATCACATAGATGGGTTGTTGAACAGCGTTCGAGTAGTGCTACTCAAATTGCATGTATTTTCACATACTTCTCACATGCTTCTCACCCCTAGATGAGAGCTGTTCTCCAAGGCTCTGGGTTGTTCCATGTCGCACTGAGAATGGGAAGAGAGCTTCCTTTCAGTGCAGTCTCAGCATTTCAGTCAGAGGCTGTCAGTTCACTTCTTGATGACTTTTCCTTCTCCCTAACCTTATTTTTTTCAGCTAATGGTTTAAGAGAAGATTACAAGTTCCACCACACCTTCAGCAATGAGATTGCAAAACTGTTGAAAACATCTCCAGGAAAACTGGTTGTCATGCAGCCAGAAAAATTTCAGTCAAAGCATGAGCCCAAGATGCATGTTTTGGATCTTAAAGTGAGTAGCTGGTCCAAAGCTAGAAGATTTTTGCATGGACTGAAGGTTTTCTTTCTTTGTATATATAAGCAGTTGGCATCTTCCTGCTGGAAGTACTCCCCTAGGTATTTGAGCAACCTGTTTGTTCCCTGAAATTGTATTGTTTTGTTCAAGAAAGCTTTACAAAATAAACCTAGAGGTTACATATTCAAATAATAATTCACCATTACAATATTCAGTTTACAGGTAAAATACTAAATTATGTTTAGTGCTCAAAGATTTTAAGAATGGGGTGACAGCACTGTTTGTAACATGCCCCTCTTTCTCATTCATGCATGCATCAATACTAGTTTGCAGTTGTGTGTAACAGATATGCCACTTAAATCCATTTGTCTAAACTTTTTTCCCAATTTTTTTAAGCAGGACTCTGCAGATGGATCAGAGATTAAAGAGCACGTGGTAAAACATGCTTTGCCTCTAGTTGGTCATCGCAAGCCTTCCAATGATGCTAAAAGATATGCTAAGCGTCCTCTGGTGGTTGTCTATTACTCTGTAGACTTTAGTTTCGACTATCGTGTTGGTAAGTTAGTGAAGATTACCATTCCTCCGCTTTGGGAGGAAGCAAGCAGTAACTAGAAATTACTGATCCTATTGTATTCTGGTTTTTCAGCTACGCAGTACTGGAGAGGCAAAGTCTTGGAAGTGGCCAAAGACTTCCCTGAATACGTGTTTGCTGTTTCTGATGAGGAAGATTATTCTTCTGAAATAAAAGATTTGGGCCTGCTAGAGAGTGGAGAGGATGTCAATGTCGCCATCCTGGATGAAGGTGGCAAGAAATATGCCATGGAGCCAGAAGAGTTTGACTCTGATGTACTCAGGCAATTTGTAGTGGCATTCAAGAAAGGTACTAGAGTTTCTAAAATAAGGCTCTCTAAGCTATTGGCTTTGTTTTCCAAGGGCTTTTCCTGAGGCTATGGCTACAAAAAAGTCAAGTGTGCAACCTTACAGCACTCTGACCTAAAGCTTTTAGATGTTTCTTACCTTTTTCTTTTATTTTTTTTATCTCAGTTCACTGACTTTGTGTTCTAACACTGAGCATGCTTGGTAAGCCTGAAGGGTTCTTGCAGTTTTGAGGTGTGAGCTGACCGCTCATACTTGGGACTAATATAATAAATCACTGTCTTAATATGTTGTGAATGGACGGCCATAAAAATTTGAGGAAGAAAAGTTCTGTGGAGTTGTGAAACAAGTTATTGCCCATATTTCACAAGGTTGTTATGCTAAAATGTCACCAGCAAGGTAGCCTATGTTTTGTGCAGAGGTAAGTTCATTTACTGGCGCAATGCTTTTTGCCTGGCGGGAGGATGTACTTCTGCCCTTTTCTTGCGTGAGACTGTAAGGATTGCTCTTACTATATTCTAACAATGGTGTGTGTTTTGCTTCTTTCTAGGAAAACTGAAGCCTATTGTGAAGTCTCAGCCAGTGCCGAAAAATAACAAAGGGCCAGTGAAAGTGGTAGTGGGTAAAACTTTTGATACCATAGTCATGGATCCAAAGAATGATGTTCTCATAGAATTCTATGCCCCATGGTGTGGACACTGCAAGAAACTAGAACCGGTGTATACCGAGCTAGGCAAAAAATACAAGAATGAGAAAAATCTAGTCATAGCCAAGATGGATGCTACTGCCAATGATGTGACGAATGACCACTACAAAGTAGAGGGATTCCCCACTATCTACTTTGCTCCGAGGGACAAGAAGAACAACCCTATTAAATTTGAAGACGGGGACAGAGATTTAGAGCATTTGAGCAAATTTATAGAAGAGCACGCAACAAAACTCTCCAGAACAAAAGAAGAGCTTTAGATAAGATGAGGATGGTGAAGAATAATTGTTTGTACATTGTAGTTAAAAGCAAGTTACTGAGAAAACTTCGTGAGAGAAGAATTAAGCAGTTTGAGCAAGGAAATTCTTGAGCAGTAAAGCAATTGCAGTATCTTTTTTTTATATGGCAGAAAAGTTTTTCTGGACACTGAACTTCTCTGATATGAATGTCTTGCGTTAGTTATGGTTTTGATCTTTGGAGAAAAATACATCCTTTATTTTTTGTGACTATTTGATCTTGATTATTTGACTCCAATGCAGCTGTTTTTGAATTGAAAAGATATACCAAAAAGAGAACCAGATCCCTCTGCCAAACACATTTCTGTGTCTTATTTGTTAGTATGATTACCTGGGGGGGGACAGTGTTTGGAGCCAGTCTCTCTTCTGTTCTATTTCTGTATACCTATTCATGTGACTTATAGTCACTGTCTTCATTGCTGCGGGTGAGAATGGGAGTTTTCCAAAGTGTGGACGCATTGTTCAGTCCTACTGAGATAAGACACAGTGACTTGCTAACTAAATGTGGTCTAGACCTGTCTGCTTTGTGCCACTCTGTTGAGAAGGCAATGCTAAAATAGCAGGTTTTTCTCATGTACTTTTCTCTGTTAGTCCATGTTGACCCATTTATATCATAATCTTTCCAAGTATGTTTTGGAGTAATTGGAATGTGGCAGAAAGAGCATCTAGTGGGCGGTGATGCTTGGATTCTGGTATTGGATCTGTGTGCCACCATCTCCTTTCCTTTTGCAGAGGGGAAATTTTGGCAGTGGAGATTCTTTGGGGAAGCAGACTGGGACCTTCTGATGGGCTTTATTCTTATGGCTGTTACTGCAGGTACAAAGGATGGTCACGTCTACTCTGTGCTCCACTTTGCAGTATGTGTGATTAAAAGTGGATTTTTGATCTTGAATGTTCCAGTTTAGATACGCTCATAAATTTATGGGCCATGTTGGGGTGGCAGATTTGTGTACTTCAGATGCACTGTCTGCCTGTCAGAGCTGGGATGCTCTAGTGCGTGCAACTTGAGTGTCACTGAGGCAGTTTTGATATGTATTTCATTTTACGGGTAGTGCTTCTCTCCTAGCAGCACTGTCTTCTGTCTTGCAAAAGACCAATACAATCAGTATTCCTTTGGTGTTTCCTTGTTGCGTTAGTTTTCAACTTTCTGGAGGGTGTGCAAATCTAAAACCACCACCCAGCCTTTTTTTCTGCTGGGGAGATGCAATCTTCTGTCGAGCAAGGGTAAACCTATGTCCAGGAGGTGGCTGTTCAGGTGCAGTCCAAGGACCTGAAAGGGCCTGCAAATGGACACATAATCCCCACATAATTTCCTGCAGTGCTCTTAATTAGCAATTTATCTGAAACTAGTGAACAAAGCTCACCGGCAAGATTATGAATGAAGAGGATGGTATCAAATCTCCACGGAGTGCTGGGGTGTGCTTGAATGCTATTCAGCTCCTGATGTTTATCAGCAAAAGCTGGGAACTGCTAAGCAACTGCTTGGGATCAGATCTCAATTGCTGCTTTGTGTTAAAGCAGTGTAATCATTCATTTCAAGCCCTGGCATTGTCAGTCTCCTCTTTTTATAGTAGAGGGCTTTTTCTCTGCTGTCTTTAAATGTACAGATATGTGTTAAGCTTAGTCAGTATTTCAACTACAAGACTCGTAGCAAGTGCATTGTCTTCCCCTCACTTGCTATTTCTGTTTGCAGCTTTTCTGCAGAGCCTTTGAAGGCCATGATCTGTGACGTGTGCACAAGCAACGAGACCGAGATCAGACTTAGCTGAGAACCAGCTTACGTTAGAGGTGACTTTTTTTCAGCTTTAGAAAGTATATGTAAGCCAGGTTGCAAGCTCTGTCCTGTCTGGAAGTTGAGATCAACTCAGTTCTTCAAAGAACGTAGGCATAGACTTTTTAAATCAGTTCTTAAACATAGTCCAGCTTCTGTCCCTAAACAAATACACCTCGCTTAACACTCCAGGGAACTGGATTGCTCCTGCTTATTAGTTAGTTGCAGGCTTGTAGGGATTTATTCCAAAACAGATGTCATCTAACCAACAGGACACAGATAAATATGGAACATGTAGAAGGGAGAGTGAGAAGTCCTGTATTGGTGGTGTGGACTACAGTCAAGGCTGAAGCTCCATTCCTCTCAGGACAATGAGTGTCAAAGTTGAGCAGAAGAGTTTCTCACCTCTCTTCTTGCAGGTGGTAACTAGATAACACTATCCTTCCCCATGCTGTACCGTTTCTGTAAAGTTCTTCCTCCCAGCAGGAGCTGATACCACTCTGGGTCGGAAACAACCTCTCCCGCCTGCTGCGACCCCTTGTGGCATAAAAGGCACAAGGCCTAGGGGAGTGTCCAAGGCACACTTCCGCAGTGCTCCTGAAGCCTTTCTCTTCCTTGCCTCCACAGGTGGAGGCAGCCTAGTACAGAGTTACTTCAGGGCTGTGCTCAAAGACCCGATTCCTATTGTGGAACAGCAGTGCATAAGTCAGAGCTGGGTAAGGAAGGAGGAGTACACTAGTTGTAGTATTGCTAACTTAGTTGCTTGACGACTCTGAGCTGCAATAGCAGGCAGCGTTACCCCAAGTAGGTTATGGGTTTGGGTTATGAGCAGTAGAGGGAATGAGGATTTGATCCATCCTTACACTAGTGTCATCTGGCCGCATTGCCTGCAAGTCCTTGGCTGTGCTCTGCACCTTGGTATCTGCACCCTGTAACTGACCTATTTATCTTGATCACTTCCCAGATACTGTTGCTTCTTATCTTTGGGCAAAGCCATACTGGAAAGCAAACTGCTCTCCTTAGCTCCGGTAGCCTGTCCCCTGCTGTGTGCACTGTCAACATCACATTGGCCTTTTGTGAAACTCACTGGGATGGCTACATTGTTAGGTCTGTTAGCTCGCTGTAGAGCAATAAACTGAAAAGTGATGTTAATGTGATTGCTGCCTTTTAAGAGGAACAGGTCATACCATCTTTTGGAATTTGTTAAATGCATTATGAATGTCTGCTTTTTCTCTTCCTGGTGGATTGGGATGCGTCCATAAGTATCGTAAACTCCATTAAAGTATTACCTAAGTGCCACAGATCAGACTTGGTGTTCCCTTCTTAGAGAAGAAAAAAAAAATACATGCAGTACAGAAGAACAAGGGAGCTTTCTTTGCTTGCTCTTACCCACAGCTACATGAGCATATGACATCATTTCTGATTATAGTTCCAGGTGGAAGAAAGCCTACAGTTCATGCTTCAGCACTGGACTAATCTGTGTAGTAATAATAGTTCCCAGGTAGGCTTCAAGGAGCGTGGCCTGATGTAAATATCTCACGCACTTGCATCTTCTGGAAAACAAAATTTTTTCCTGTTAACTGTTGTACATCTTCAAGCAAGTAGACTTAAGACTTCTTCAGAGCCACTTCCTTTCCCTGAAGGGTCAAGGACTAAGGTAAGCAGCAACTCTAAGCACAGGCAGTGCTCCTTGAAGAGTGAGTTTCTGTACTGTGTCTGTGGGACATTCAAGGTGACAGTAAATGCTGCTCTGGGATCTTGATACTGCGTGAAGTGTTAGCTTTTTTGGTAGTGGAAGAGATTGTTAACAGTAGAGAGGCATGTCTCCTTGCAATCAAGGTTGTTAACTTGGTTTCTACTTTAAACAATTTTATACTTTGAAACTGTTAATCATGGTGATGCCTGGGTATGGCCCAAGATTTGGCTGGTAGCAAGCAAGCAAGGCACTGCAGAACTGGAGACCATTCCACAAAGGTTATCTGTGCTCTTGTACGTGAGGCTACATGTTGAGGAAATGAGCTTCTGGAAATGAATACGGCTTTTGAGAAGGTAGCATGAATGGTGGTAGTCAGTCCTGTGTCCTTTCTTTTGTGGTAGGAAGAGAAACCACTGCAAACTGTCCATGCTCCAAAAGGCTTTTTGATCGCAGCCTGCGTTGGAAATGGACAAGGATCAGAGGATTGAGTATTGCAGTCTGTACACTCAGCCCTTGAGGTGGAGTAATGAGTACCTCAAGCCCTGTGCAAACAAGTATGTAATCCACTTAGCCAAACTGGTACGGAGCCTTGTATTTGTTAAGCAATTTGGCTTTGGTTTGCTGTGCTTAAGCTGTAAAATTCCCTTTTTCAGTGCAGAGCAGGGATGTGTGAGCAACCCTAGCTGAAGGTCCTGAAATGCTGTAGCATTGTGCCTCAGTTGCCAGGCATTTCTGGGACTTCATCTAGTAGTGCTGCACAGCTTGGGGTGGGTAGGAGGTGTCGCAGGAATTGCCACACATCACTGCAGCACATTTGTCGGGGGGGCTCCCAGTTAGTGACTATGGAGGGCTCCCCTTCTTTGCCTGCCTGGACCTACGGTAGGTTGCATGAAGCCATGCAGCCATGGGCAGGAGAAATATTTTCCTGGTGTGCCTGACCTGTCTTGGTATCTGTGCCCAGAATCCCACCAGCTCACAAGTCAGCTGGCTTTCAGCTTCTTTTTGGGGTGCTCTGCACAGAAGCCTGTTCCTTTAGACATAGCTGTGCATGCTCTGAGGCCCCAGACTGATGTCATGTTAATGTTAGTGCCGGAGTTTCTGTGCCATGAGCAGCTGTTTTTGTATGAAGCCACTGTGCTGTTATCTGACCCTTTGCAGCACTGCTTTCTGCACCATTCCTGAATGTGTGGGCAAGCTCAGCACGCACCATGAAATCTGAACGATCATGTCTTTGCAGAGGCTGGGCGAGACTGTTTGGGTCTGGAAGGACATGGCCATTCTCTAGCTTCTGTGTCTAGAGAGGAAGAGATCTGCCCTGGGAATTACCATGACTCCTTACGTTAGAATGGTGAAAGTTTCAGAAATGTGATTTGTTCAAATTCCAAGCTGCGTGTGGCTTAATTAACAAAAAGGTAAAGAAGGTAAAGCTGTATTAAATGCAGTTATGCAAAGAATACCCTAAGCATGATCAGCAACCCAATCCTCTGGTGGATTTCCATGTGCTGGGGTTTTGAACAGCCAGCTGTTTCTTCATAGTGCAAGTTGATGCTTCTCAGCCTGCTCTTGATTAATGCCCTCCTACTTGCTTTGTCGAAGTTACAGTAGCCTTTCTGCAATTCAGTATGTTTTACCTTACAATAGGGGAGAATCGTCCTGCAATGCAGCCTGGTAAATCCTGCTCAGAATGACAGAACCAGAGTAAAAGAAAATGCAGTAGAAGGTGGGCTCAGAAAAAAGCAAATGATAATTCAAATTTCCATGAAGTCAGAGAAATCAAGGCTGGACAGGACTATTTGCTCGCCTACTCTGATTGCTTTACATATCAGGCCACAAGTTTTCAGTTGTATACTTTTGATATTCAGCCTAATAACTTGCATTTAACCTATGCATCTGTTCCAGAAAGAAAAAGTATGCAAAATAACCAAAGCTCCACAACTCTTAAGTGCTAGTGCTAGATGAATACTGATTTCTAAACCATAGAATGCATTCGGGAAATGGAAGATGCCTCTTGAAAGTGGTATTGCTTTGAGTAAGGAAGACAGTTTTGCATTCCCTTGCCATGAGAAATATTTCGTATGTGCTAATGCCTTCAAACAGATTTTAGTCACATTTTAATGTGGGGTTTGGCTCTTCCGTGCTGAGTTTTTGGTCTGTTACAGTCTCAAGATGGTCGAACAACTAAAGGATAGTCAGTAAAACTACTAGCTTAATTAGTCTGTAGCTCTGTCCAGCCAGCAGATCTTCAAGAGGGCCTAGCAACACGTGGGTTGAGCTTTGTTCAAGATCCTTTTCAAGGAGCCTGAAGGAGCAGTAATAGAGCACAGAACTACAGCAGATGCAAATCAAGGGAGGTGTTCATGGGTGTACTAACCAGTCCATGGAAAAGTAAGTGGCCTTACTAATCTGCTTGCCTCTGTTTTCCTGAGAGATCATGCTTGCTGTTCAATTTGGACAAACAAGCCATTCTTTAAATAGAAAAGTCACATTTTAAATAAACACGGTCACAGTGGGCTTTTTTTTTTGTTCTGTAGCTTGCAGGATGCAACAGAAGTATTAATGAGATTCCCAAAGCACGCTGTTTCCTATAGCGGCATGGCAGTGGCTGTAAGGGCAGCACTTCCTCAGACTGGAAGCTGTCCAAAAGAACAGGTGAGGACTGGAAAGTCTTTCTTTGATCACAGTGATGTGACAACAGTTTCAGTGGTAGGAGCAACTCAGTGGTTGGTTGGTTGGGTTTTATTACCAACTGTAGCAGTTTGGCCTGGCTGGCAACAAAAGGGCCACGAGGTGGCTCTGCCACCCCTCCCCCCACTGGGGTGGGGAGGAGAATGGAAAGAAAAAGGCAAAAAATCTTGTGGGTCGGGAGAAGGGCAGTTTGACAGAACAGCTAACAAAGCGAACAGTAACAACAACAATACAGATAAGGAGAATACACAAAACAAACAGCAAAACGCACAGAGCAGTTCTCACCGCCCAGTGCCTCGCTCGCTCCCAATGTGACACCCTTCCCCCTGGCCAGCTCCCCCCCCACCAGAACTCAGCATGGCAGCACATGGTATGGAATACCCTGTTCTGTCTGGCCAGGTGGGGTCAGCCTGCCTGGCTGGGTCCCCTCCTGGCTTCTGGTGAAAATTAACCCTGTCCTGGCCGAACCCAGGGCACGAACAATGCATCGTGTTTGGCTAAGGATTGCAGGAATGCTCAGCCTTCATCAGGCATATGGTGCTTACTTAAACACTTCAGCCTGAGCGGATCCTGTTGAGCTATAGGTATATAACGAGCAGGTCACCCTCTTGGCTGTGAAACACCAGACCTCTCTCGTTGATGGAAAACATACTGCTTGGAAAGGAAAGAGGAAATTAGTATAGTGTATAAAAAATCGCTACACATATGTAACCATGAATAACAGACAGTAGCAGGCAGTACAGCCAATCACCCATATATGCCATGAGTAAATACAGATCAGTAACTGTGAGTGCAAGAAAATCTGGGAAAACATTTTGTATGAGAAAGGCATCAGCTCGGGCGCAGAAGAAGTAGAACACTATGAAGGCATTCTAGTGGGAATTGTAGGTCTTGCATTACTGCTTGGAGGAAAGAAAAAAAACCAACTGGTTTGGTTTGAAACCTTCCTAGTTTTCTTCTTATCACTAGCAAAATCAGTAATGAATTTAGACCATGCATTTTTAATGATGATAAAAGAACAAATGAGCATTGCCTGACTGAAGAGAAATACTCCGCTAATAGGCAACCTAACAGCTAAATTTAGTTGCTTTGTAGACGTTGACTGCAGAGAATCCATCAAATGCATTCAGAAGCACACTGCTGGACTCACTTGTTTGCCACCAGAAAGAAGTGGGTGTTAGCTGGTTCTCTACTGTCTATGACATTTCCTTTCTCCTAAGTCAAGTTTTCTTTCTTCTCTTTTATTAAACTGAATTCAGTGTTAACCTTTCAGGATTAGAAAGATACATCCAGCATTAAGGTGGCAACAAAGTTGTCCTCGTCCCAAGTCATGATTTGTTAGATCCAGTAAAAGACTTTACCTAAAAATTAGGTGACTGGTCCCTGCAGTGGGATGTGAAGTCTGACATTTGCTATCTGCGATGCACCTGCAGGGCAAAAATCCTTCTGGAGGGGGAGAATTAAGCTCCTCCAAGAAGATCCAAAACAAACAGGGTGGTGAGTAAGGAGCAACCAAGCTCCAGCCAGCAGGAGATGCTAAGGAAAGGGCCTGAAAGCCACCTCTCTTTCAGGCCTAGGCAGATCGCTTGAGGTCACAAGAACGGGCTTGGAGTCTGTTGTGATCCTCAGCATAAAACTCCCTCTGAAAAGCAGGAGAATGACGTGCTCAATCAATTAATTTCTCTTTAAGCAGGAGGTGTGAGCCTCTGCAATTTTGTAACAGCAGTTATAGGACCTGCCCAAGGTCAAGGAGACATTTTCCCCTTTTTTTCCTGAAAGTGCTCAGATGTGCATCTCTTGAGACAACGCTCTAGCTCTCTGCCAATCGGAGGTGGCTTGGCTGTCCATTCTGCTGCATCTCTTTAGAGAAATGAAAATTTTTTGGGCTAGAGGAAGGAAACAGAACTTTCCTGGATAGCTGATGGAGAGGACCAGCTGACTGATCCTCTTCATAGGTCAGGCAGGTTCTGCTCACCCGGAGCTTAGGTCTGACCTGCGTTGTGCTGGAACAAGGCTGCCCAAGAGCGTGGGCAGAGGCAGTGACTCGGTTACGAGACCTTGTGCGTGGGGCTGCTGCCGTAGGCTGTATGGCTCGGGGGAGGCCGGAGGGCATGTCTCCTCCTCACCCCCACGAGTGCGGCCGAGCAGGTGGCAGGAAGGGTGGTTGGAGAGTTACCACTCTGTGCTGCTGGCTCTGTGGGAGAGGCTTCCGAAGGTAAATTGCTTTAAAGGAAAGAGTTGGGGATGAGGCAAGGAGGTATGGAGCTGAGGGCAGGGCAAAGAAAAGAAAAAATGTGTGGAAGAGAACAAAGCAGCAGTGACAAGAGGAACATAAGGAGAGATGAAGAAACCAAGAGGTAGGAGAAACAAAGATAGTGAGTGTGTTGTAATGCAATACTTAATCAGCTGATACTTCTTTAACTTACAAAGCAAAGACTTTTTTTCTTAAATAATTAAATATAGTTTTCTATTTTGATTGGGTATTTTTCCTCTGTAAAACTGCAATATTTCTGAATCTGCATTAAAACAAGAGTTCACTGTTTATGTAGTAATTCTGAACTCTGTTGGCACATCTGCTTTTCTCCTTACATGCCAAAACTATTGCTACTTTTAATTTCCAGCCCCCTGCGCCTGTGATTTGTGATACACCAACAGACAAAATGTACCTTTAGAAGTGTTCCAGCGCGCCCTGAAACTCCTTTTATCTGACCAGGTATACTTTCAAGAGCGAGGTTCTTCTACTGCTTGACAGAAATGCGTAGCAATTCTTTTAGTTGTGCTAACTAAATAGAATGTATTTAGAAGTGTGTTTGTATGCATAAAGAAGTAGGAGTTAATTTTCAAAAATCAGTTACCTACTGCAGGTATTTCCATTTTCCTCAGAATTCCTTTATTTTTTTCTGAGGAAGAGCAGAGGGGTCTCTGCATATTACTTCAAAATTAAAAAAAAAAAAAATCTCTAGTGCTCTGTGCTATTTAGGCTTCCTCCACCCCACACTTAGCTTAGAAATGCTCTGAATTCCTCATTCTTTGCCCGTGTTCTCTGAGCCCACATTTTGTATCATCCATCAGTCCCTCCCTTCACGCAAAAACTCAGTTTAACCTGACAGACACAAACCTGGTCTGCTCTCGGGTTTCCCCTGAAGCTCTCAAACCCGGCAGTTTCTCACTCATGAAGCTCTTTAACTGCACTGGAGCCAGGTCTGGCACCTGGACTGTGCCGCTGATGTGCTTCTTGCCCGTTTCCCCGCTGGCGGCCCTGGGGAAGGGGTGCAGAGGCCGACAGCGGGTCTCTTGGCTGGCGTACCCAGATAAGGGCAGGGCAGCGGCTGTGGGTCCGAGCTCCTCGCTGTCCTCTCTGGCACCCTGGTGCCCGGACGGCAGCCATGCTGTGGGCCGTGCGTTGCACTTGGCTATCCCGACGCCGTCTGGGGAGCCAAGAGGCGCAGTTGTGCCTAATGTAGGCAAGTTCTCTCTGGCAGGGTCATCTCTGTCGGGAGCACCTTGGTGTCACCAAGCTGATCCGATGAGGAGATCGTGTTCCGTGCTGTGGAGGCTGCAGGCAGCGCTGGACAAACCGAACCACTGAGAATTTGGCCGGGGGGTGCGGATGTTGAGGTAACAGGTACTGGATTCTTCCAGATTTAAAAATTTATTTTTAACTTTTTTCGGTGCTTTCCCTCGTGCTAAATACAATCTGAGAGGCTGGAAGTGTTGGAGGAAAAATGCTTGCTGGGTGAAGGGTGCCTGCGAGGAGGTGCAAAAGACCAGTCAAGTGCAGTAGTGGGAAGGGGGGAAAGAGAGAACGAGGAGATCAATCTGTAACTGACTGTGAACAATCAATTGAGATACCCCACTACCTTCGGACCAGCCGAAAAAACTGTGTCACCCCACAGCTATTTATTGCTCCCTACCGCGGATGCCCCTCTGTCACGGCGCTGCGGGAGGGAGTTCCCTAATTCTCTCCTGGCGATGTACTGGCGTCTCCAGTCGCGACAGCGCGACGAAAGCCGCGGTTGCAAAGAATCGCCTCGAAGTACAGCAGCGAAAAAAACCCCGTGTGCGCTGCCCCTGGACAGCCCCGCTGCACTCTGGGAAGGCAGTATGCAAATCGAGCGGCGGGCCCGCCCCCGGGGTGGAGCGGCGGGGTCGGGACGCGTATGTTTTCTTTCTTTTTCGTTCTCCCTCCGGAACTGCCCGGTGGTGGAAACCTCCTCGCCTTGCCGAGAAGCTGGGGGTCACCCGAGGCGAGCGGCGGGGGCGCGGGGTTTGGGCGAGCCGGGTGCGGGACCACCCCGCTGTTCAGTCCGCTCGGCCGCGCAAAGGGGCTTGGCGGCCGTGTGACGGCGGTGTCCATGGGCACCGGGATACGACAAGAGGCAATGGCCTCAAGTTGCATCAGGGAAGGTTTAGATTGCATATTAGGAAAAACATCTTCACTGAAGGAGTGGTCAGGCATTGGACCAGGCTGCCCAGGGAGGTGGTGGAGTCCCCATCCGTGGAGGTGTTCAAAAAACGTGTAGATCTGGCACTTCAGGACATGGTTCAGTAGGCATGGTGGTGTTGGGTTGACACTTGGTCTTGGTGATCTTAGAGGTCTTTTCCAACCTATGATTCTATGATTCTCAAGACAGCTGCTCCTGCGTTTGCCCAGGGGAATGCTGGCCCCGCCACAGCTGCATTCTCTCCTGCTGTGATAAGTGGAAGCAACCAGTAGTTTGTCTCTCTAATTGGTGGATTTTTCCTTCCCCAAAGGCCTGTGGTGATGGAAGGAAGGTGGGTTTTCCTGGATGCAGAGGGCTCCTCTCATGTTTTTCTTTGAAGGCCCACAGGTACTTGTCTGCATTGGCTGTTAGGGCTGGTGTGGTGCTTTGTTGGGAGTGCTTCCACAACTGACTTCGTCAGATGGCTCCCAGCTGAGTCTCTCCTCAAACTTGGGAACATTTCCTCAGGTGCCAGCACACCTTCTGGGTAAAATCTGGCCTGGTTAAAGGATGGGCAGGAGAACATACAGTTCTACTCCTGTGGTCCCACTCTAGTTAGTGAGCGTATAGGAAGATGCAACGTGCCCAAGCTGCACGTGATTTTGGTGCTTACTGCAGAAAAGACACAAGTATCTGGTTCTTTAAGCTCCTGATACGTATGCAGGAGGAGACTTGACTACCTCCCCTCACCCACTGCTATGGTTTCATAAAGTCTTCCGCTTGTCCCTTCCCCGAACCATGACAATAAGTGTTCTTTTCCTCCTGTGCCTTGCAAACTTCCACTGCAATTGCTATTGGACGGCCCATCAAGAGGAGCCTCAACGAGAGCGTGAAAGTCTGGTAAGGTAGGTCGTTAAAAAAAAATCCCTTGGGTGTGGAGTGACCCATGATGATGGACAGTAGCATGAGACAGGTAAAGCTGACTGTAACAGGCAAGGAAATTCATCGCTGTCAAAAATGCAGCTTTCAGAAGGGCTCTGTGTTACACAAAGAAATCAGCTGGAGGAACTCTCTCAGCGGCACTAAAACCTGAAATACAAGAGATGGTAGGGTAAAGCAGAGAGAAATCCTTCAAGGGCTACACTTGCCATACTTGGTTTGGAATCAGATGATAAAAGTTCCCTGCGTTTTCTCCGGAATGTTGATTGTCTGTGATGCTGACAATACCTATAGAGAAGAGATGCAGTAAAAGGGTAAGAATTAGCGAAGAACAGGTGCTTAATTGTTTGGGTGGGTGACTGGTAGCAATGTTTTGACTTTTTATTGTGGAGCAGGAGCTGCAGTGTTATTAGCTACCCAATACTAAAACCTTCATATCTGCTCTTTATCTTGAATTTTCAGAACACGGGCTGCAATTAAATATGGTCACAGATAATCACTGAGATGCTAAGCTCCTGCACTTTCATATCAGTTTATTCTTCTTTCCTTAGTTTATTATTCTTCTGCTCTCTACAGCTACCTGAAAGGAGGTTGTAGTGAGGCAGGTGTTGGTCTCTTTTCCCAGGTAACTAGCAATAGGACGAGAGGAAATGGCCTCAAGGTGCGTCAGGGGAGGTTTAGATCGGATATTAGGAGAAATTTCTTTACTGAAAGAGTGATCAGGCATTGGACCAGGCTGCCCGGGGAGGTGGTGGAGTCCCCATCCCTGGAGGTGTTTAAAAAAAGGTGTAGATGTGGCACTTTGGGACGTGGTTTATCAGGCATGGGTCAATGGTTGGACTCAATGATCTTACAGGTCTCTTCCAATAATTCTGTGATTCTATGATTCTTCTGTGAAAGCATTATTATATATCATTACTGCAAATTGAGCAAGTTGTGGTCTGTTTGATTTAGTCTGGGTTACTTTTTCACTTGCTTGTTAGAAGATGACAGACTCAGATTTTTATCTGACCAGCTTTCTCTTCTGGAACCCATTGCAGGAGCACAAGTCAGGTCCAACTTGTTGCCTAGTCCCCCTGCTTACAGTCACAACTCTCTCCAACAGCAGAAAGTATTGGAAACTATTTGGAGTTCATGGTGCCATTCATTGTTTCTAGAGAATTTTTCATAAAAAGAAGAATTGTTTGCAAATTGGTTTATTTTATCCGTAGTGTTTTGCTTCTCTGAAACTTGTGTTTTTCTCAAGGGAATGTTTCACTGTGCTGTAGCTGTTTTGTTCCACCTAGCATGCGTAATAGGTTTCCATTTCATTTTATTTTTATACTTGCTGATAATTAGGTCTATACCACCAGCAAGTGTAAACCAATATTGCTTCATTAACATCAATTACTGTTAGCTATTATTTACACCGAAAAAGCACCCACATGTCTCAGCAAAACCAGCACCCCCTCTGACAAACAACAGGACGAACAACGGGCAGGAGACACTTGCCTGCAAGCTCCTTAAGGCAGAGATTTAATGCGTTCCGATTTACATCAGCTGCGGTCCTCGGAGCATTCACAGGGCTACGACGGGGACAGGGAGCGCTACACGCTTACCGCAGCGCGTTCGTGAAGCATTTCTCCTTTACACATATAACCCGCCATGGTTTTAAATTGGTGTGGAACAACTTCTTAAATTATAGATCTGTATTTTCAAGGCAACAGAGAAAATTATTTCATGTGACGCTGTCAGCAGCACTTCCTTCTGAGGCCAAGTAAGACGTGGTTTTCCCCTACCCAGTGTTTCAGTCCTAAGAGAGATAGATAACCTGTGTCACTACGAAAACATGTCGCGTTTTCTGGGGTTGGGAAAAAACGTGAAGTATCTGGAATTACAGAACATGTTTGTGGTTTTTTATTTTTTTTTCTTGCATAGCTTCCATTCAGTTTAGAGTTGGGGAAGTCTCTCTCCCCGTTGGGAATTAATTAAAACGACTTTACTAAATCTCTGCAGACTATAGATATTTGTATCTTCAGAGTCTTCTAACACCCTTCCCTAGGGAACGCTTGCTGAAGAAATAGCTCAGCTTTTTCAGCAGAGGTAATGATGTTGCATATTTGCAATTACTATTTCCTGCACTAAGCATCTAGGTTAATACTTCCAGAATTCAGTTTAAACAGCAAAACAAACTTATAGTGAAAGCATAACTTTGCCTAGAGAGAAGGTACTATGTCAAAATGTACTTTGAGCTATGTTCTGTTCAAAATGTTTGTTTTCCCTGAATGAGAGAATTTTGTAATCCATTTGCCTTATGCTACTCCTGTAAAACTCACCTGAAAGAAACTGAGTAAATTTCACAAGAAACTTGGTCATATCATGGGGAAGGTTATTTTTACATATTTTTGTTTACCGCATTTGACTCTTGCGGGTTTATGGTGTAGATGTTATGGCCAAAATGTTTGTGGTCAGTGGCTAAAGACTGATGTGGAGCCTAGAAGGCAACAGTTTTCCATTTCCAGCTTATTTTGGGGACAATCCTCTTCCCTCCTCCATAGGTGTAGATAACCTTTTAGTAGAAAAATAGCAGTGCTTCTGTGGCACACAGACAGACTGTGCTGCAGAAGGCAAAGGCGCTGTGCCTGGCAGAGCAGGCACCTCGCCTGTGCGGAGGAGCAGGGATGTGCTGAAAGCATCAGCTCCAAGTCCGAGGAGGGCACCCACCACTGTCCCGGTCGGCAGAGTGGGCTCTCCCGCAGGGTAGGGAGACTCTGAGGTGCTGCAGCAGGGTCCGGGTCTCCTTCTCTCCAGGAGGAAGGAGCGCTCCAGCATCCGCCGCTGGCACCAGGACTAACAGCTGGTGACTGGACTCTGTCTCCCCTGTGGAAATGTCGGTGTCTCAGTTAAGTTACCTTAACCTTTGTTTCTTGGTCTGCTGAACTCCATGTGTCTGAGATGGAGGAAACCGGTAGCTCTGAAAATAAGTGTGGTGTGTTGACCCTGGCTGGAGGCCAGGTGCCTACCAAAGCCACTCCATCACTCCCCCCTCCTCAGCTGGACAGGGAACAGGAAATATAACGAAAGGCTCATGGGTTGAGATAAGGACAGGGAGAGATCGCTCACCAACTACTGTCACGCGCTCCAGCGCAGGGCTGCCCACAGGGTCACAGCCTCCTTTAGACATCCATCTGCTCTGGCAAGAGGTCCCTTCCACGGGCTGCAGGTGGATATTTGCTCCACCGTGGACCACCATGGGCTGCAGGGGCATAGCCTGCCTCACCATGGTCTTCATCACGGGCTGCGGGGGAATCTCCGCTCTGGTGCCTGGAGCGCCTCCTCCCCCTCCTTCACTGACCTTGGTGTCTGCAGAGTTGTTTCTCTCACACCATCTCACTCCTCTCTCTCGACTGCTGTTTTCACAGCAGTTTTTCTCCTCTGTCTTAACTTTGTTATCCCAGAGGCGCTACCACCGTCGCTGATGGGCTCGGCCTTGGTCAGTGGCGGGTCCCTTTTAGAGCCGGCTGGCACTGGCTCTGTTGGACATGGGGGAAGCTTCCGGCAGCTTCTCACAGAAGCCAACCCTGTAGCCCCCAGTGACCAAAGCCTTGCCAGGCAAACCCAATACAATAAGCTACTGTGATCCTAAAAAGACCTATGAGTCTGGGAGGAGTGATTAAGAATTCCTAATGAAATTTCCACTTGGGTGATCAAACGAAGAGCACACGATTGCATGTGCCAATACCTCTTTCACTGTCACTGACCTTTATATCACATTTGTGTGAGCCTCAGCTGTTGCAGTTTATATCACACAGTAGTAAAAAGTTCACTAGCTTTTCCTTTACAATATTCCAGTAATTGATGTTCTAATAATTGACACTTTGAGCAATTAATAAAATCAGTCTACAAAATTTCACTTGAAACCTAGCAGCTGGATACAAATTTCACAGGTTCAAAATGATATGAAGAGAAAAGATTTTCTGGAAAAATAATCGTCATGTAAATATAAAAGACACTTTGTGGCATTCTTACCTCCAAACATAAAGTACAGCATAAAGACTTGCCGTTCAAAATATATGGTGAGCTGACAGTCTCATTAGTAGGAGTTTACCTACTGATCTAGTGACCGCAGAGCCAGCTGTGAGATGTACTCAGCAGAGCTGGCTGATACTTTTTTTTTTTTTTTTTTTTTTT
>Ga0065711_1031719_pt1 | contig 28923 bp, 17 predicted proteins | sample Hoacrofraction12_FD_59098 | JGI IMG/M metagenome (GOLD analysis project Ga0065711, IMG submission 59098) | Hoatzin crop microbial communities from Cojedes, Venezuela - Epithelial fraction 12 v2 (version 2) | ecosystem: Host-associated > Birds > Digestive system > Esophagus > Crop | place... | reverse complement strand
GGGGGGGGCGGGCGGTGCTTAATTGGTGATGATCCTGGACTATCGCTGAGATGACCACATGGAGGGATGCTTTCCCCTACTCAGTTTCTCAGCAAGAAGTTCCAGGGCTGTGAGATCCTCTCCTGTAAGTTGCTATATTTTGGGTTTGTTTTCAGTGTATGCTTTGGAAAGCACCAAGAATCCAACGTGAGCTCAAAGGGAGCCACAAGTTTAAAAAAAGTAAATTAAAATTAACTCTGTATCAAGTGAGATTCTAGCTTGAGGTGAAATTCGACAACCTACTTCAATTCCTTTCTCTTTGGTAAGAGAAGAACAACTGCCTTTTTGGCATAAATGGTGACATTCCAGTGATCTGATCATGTTACTTTTTAGCTTTGTTGTCCAGGGAATGACTGCAGTCATTCAGGGAATTCTGTAGTTAACGTTGCTTTCCGTTTGTTTAGCTTTAAAATTTCTGTTGAATCCTGTATACGATCGGCGTAGTCTCTGCGGTCGTGCTTTTGAAATGCATGCTGGATGTGAGCCAGGTTGATTTTTTTTTTTTCCAGATGCTGCTTTTTCAAGTAGGTGTTGGTCTCATTTTTCTTGCGATGTACAGGCGAAACCTTTTCCATCTTTGTTTAAACAATCAAGAGTGCTTGGATACTAAAGAGCTTTCAGGACTGATGTCCTGAAGGTCAGTATATTCTGTAGGGCAGATACAGGGTGAGATGGGTGAGATCTGTTGATGTGAGCTCAGAGTAGTGCAACCTAGATTGGAATGTAAACATCTTAGACCTGTTCTTCCATCAGGTGCTGGAAGGCTTCTGGTGTTTTCTGTTTAATTTTCCATACATGTCCAATCTCTCTGTCTTCTCCTCTGCTGGCTAAGGGAGGGACTTTGCACAGGAGAAAGACGAGCTGAATTTATTTCAAGGAGCAAAATGGTTCAGAAGTCTAATGACACCAAATGCTTTAAGCCCACCTACAAGTTTGTTCTTAGAAAAGGCTAGGGGTGCATACTGAAGTATTTTTAGATTTTACCGAAGGTGCTGAAGCTGAGTATTTATTGCTTACTCCCTCACCATGGCTGAAGGTGGTTGCGGCTTATGGAGCAGATGTGCTTTCAAGAGTCAAATAAAAGCAGACAAAAATTAGGCAGATATCAAACCCTCGTGTGTCAGATGAGCCAACAGTTTCCAGTGCTAAGGGATGTGTTCATTTTTCTGAAACGGCAAACCAAGGGCTCTGTTGCAAGTAGATGTCTGTGCATTTTGTTGCTATTCCCAAGTACTGAAAGTTTAGAGCCATCAGGGAACATATGCCCAGGCAGCAGCAACAGCAACAAAAAGAAGCTCTTATTCCATATTACCTGTAGGTTATTAAAGAAGAAGCTGAATATGTTACCAGGAGTCTAAATCACTGGGACGACATCCTACCCAGTGCTGCAGTCTGTTTTGCTGTCTGAGGGAGTAGTTGTTGGCAAGCTCTGCTACCACTGCTGTAACTTGTGAAGCAGTTGAGATCTGCTGTCAATTGTGTACCTGTTTCAGCACAGAGAGAGGACAAAGTATTGATCTCCTCTGGGAGTATGATGCTTAGAAGTTGTGCACTCTCAGCCCCTTCTGTGTCTTTGGGCTGGTAAAGGGCCTGTGCTTTCCCTAGCACGTGCCATTTTGCTTTGAGATGCTTAAAAATCAAAAGGGGATCGAGCAAAACGCATGAGTGCTTTTTAAAACCATGAGTGCCAGTAGGTTTATTGTGTCCTCTCCTTAATTACCATCTTAGCAAGAAACCTGTTGTGCAGCTCTTCTTTTCTTGTGTTTTCTGGCAAAACACCGGCATACACCAGTGCCCATACACCCTGAGAATTTGACTGTGCCTGTAACGATGAGGCAAAACGTGGATACAAAGCAGTTCCTTCGTATTTAGTCTGTTTTCTGCAGGCATTTGTGAATAGAAGGGTTGTGAGTGAGGCACTGAGCTGGGGTTTGCATGTCCAGGAGCACTCTGCCCCCCTCCTTAGGCTCTGCTGTTTGTTTGGGCTGGTGGGGTGTTTTTAACATCACTAACGCTGATTTGGAGGAGGATGTAGTTTTAGGCTTTAGCTGTATCCATGGCTTCATGGCGTGACTGCTTTGAAAAATAAATACTCTTGATTAATAACGCCTCTCAGTGGTTCTAATAGTACATGAATAAACAGTGGCAAGCTTACAATATAAGTCGAAAGTAAAAAGACGGCAGGAAGAGGAAATCAAAACACTCATCTGTCATTTGACAGCATAATTGCAGTCATTGATGATAAACAAGCAGAGTTTATTTCCCTTGAATCCATACTTTTAAATACCGTTGCTCTGTCGTTATGTGAGACCGATAAACATTTTCTGTTGCTGTTTTCACTTGATGTGGAAAAACGTGGTTTGTTCTGTTAGCATTTAACAAATATTATTGTAGTAAGCTGAAGGGATGACGGGAGTTTGTATGTAGAATTTCGCCTTCCTCCACCCTCCATGTGGATTTTGGAGCCTGGTATGGCCCAAACTTCCCCTGAAATTACTGTTTCCTTGCTGAATTCTAAAAGTTCTGGAGAACTGAAGGGAGACAGATGACCACATAAACCATGAGCGAGGCTGATCTGTGTAACCCAGCTGCCCCCGCAGTGCCTGGCAGCAGAGAGCCCGACGTCCCCGGCCAGCAGCTTTGCACTGGCAGCCCCGTGCAGGGCAGACGAGTGCACCGGTCCAAGCCCTGCACCAGTGAGCTCCAGCACATGGGGCTCCTGCGTGATGCCAAGGTAATTGCTATTTAAATGAAATTGCTGGCCCAGTCCTAGGGTGCTTCATAAAGTCTGGCTAATAGAGGGGGGTTTCCTGTCCTAACAACCACAGTGAGGATGGTGGTGGGGCTCATTCATTTTGAGTGCTGTGTCTGTAACCCTGTCCCTTGGATTGGATCCTTCTCCTGATTTACGTCATTCCCACGTCCCCTTGAAACTTAACATGGGTGTGCCTCGTTTTCATAGTCGTAAGCATTACTTGTACACCATGTCTTCTAATAATTAGCTCCTATGCCCTTCAGTGCACAGATAGTGCTTATTAATTGCATTTAATGAGCAGCTCTCACCTGCAGGAAATTGCCCTGCACTGTTACACGCCTTAGTGTGTAACAGCATAGTATAATTTATTTATAGAACACACTTGATGACACTTAGCTGTAAAAATATGCAAAAATGCTGACCTTGGTCTTGGGTATTTATTGCTTTTGGAGAAAGCGTGCAGTTTCTGGTGGAGGAATTTAAGTCAATTACGCGTAGCCTTAACATTATCACGCCAGAAAGATAATTTATTTCAATTGGTGCAGCTCTGCTGTGTTTGAAGTGTGGCAGCAAAACAGGTAGAAAGCTGGCAGTTGTTTCTGGGGGCTATGTTGTAGTGTGTGTGCAGCAAGGTGCATCAGGTAGTAAAGGGGTACATTAGGAGTGATGGTCTCCAAATTAATGCAGCCTGCTGACCTGCCTCACGAAGTACCCAGGAAGATGTGTGACGTGAACTGGGGAGGACTATCACACCAGTTCAGTCCCCGATTGTTCTGTCAGCACACTTTTACTTGCACCTCTCCCCTCGTTTTACGGAAGTGTGTGCGTGGTAAGTGTGAATGTGTCACTGGGGTGGGATTCATCAGAAAGATTTCCAGCAGCTTCAGTGTCCAGGATAACTTGAGGACTGATAGTGTCGTAGTTCTCTGTATATTTGTCCCACTTTCCAGCAGGATATCACATGGGGGTTCCCACCTATGTGTACGGTTGGTATGCCGTAGACTCATTTCTGTTTGAATACCGAAGACCTGAGGTATGTTCTTGCTTTCTGATCTGAGTGGGCAACCGGTAATTCGTGGAATTGGAGCTCCTACCTAGCTACTGCCCATGGTGAACTGAAAATCGCTGCTTGTGAATAATTTGATTTTTGGGTTAAGTTCACATTCACTTTCATGGCGGTAACTTTGAGCACTAGAACAGAACCCAGAAGAGGCAATCAGCTGGGAAAGCAAATGCAGTTTCCAGTGCGAATGCAGACAATGGCGTGAATTATTTGCTGTAATCTGATGAGTATACGCTGGAGATGGAGCCTGCTGTACTCTGGTGCTTACTGCTGTGTCTCGAATTCCGGTGTGCAAAATCTTCTGGCATAAGCTGTACGTATTGAAGTCAAACTATGGATGAATCCAGCTTTTGGGGATTTGGAAGGGGTGGGATTGCAAGGGGAAGATGTTAACAAAAATTTTGTTTAAACCAATTTTATGTAATTCAAATTATGCTGTATAATTTGCTTTGCATTTCCCTGGGTAACACAGTCAGCTAAGTCAAGTTTTCATCTGTCTGTTTTCATCTTCCTCCTCGTTTCCTTTCTAAGTAGTGGAAAACCTTTGTGACAACCTTAAAAAATGTGGGGTTTTTTTGCAGGTACTCAAACAATAACCTTGAAGAGGGTCCCTTGGCAACCTGCTGCTCTGTTGAAAAGCAGTATGATTCAGCTTTCATAGGCAAGACAGACATTTTATAATTTTTTTTATTATTTCTAGAAGATCAAGAGGAAAGATTAACATTGCTGGAGGAGAGGCTTTTCTATATGTGGCCTCTCTGAAATCAAAGTTCCACAGATTCACACCAAATCCTGCCTGAAAGGTGTTACTCCATGCAGCAATGAACTCGCAGCACAAATTACAGTTTTGGTGCCTCAGTCTTGTGTAAAATGCATCTGCCCAGCATCACACAAAATATGGATGAGAGAATTTGGCAGTGGGTGATGACAGACTTATCACATGGTGCAGATAGTTCAAAAGTTCAAGCACCTTTCTCTGCAGTTACCCAGAAAGGCATTTCTGTCTGCTGGTGTGTTTTCAAATTGCACCACCTGTTCCAAAGGGAGATTTTCCTCAGAAGCTTCCATGTACTGCCTTAGGCTAGCCTGAAATTTTCCTTTTTTTTGCCTGAAATTTTAGAGCTGCATATGGAGAAATAGCCTGATAGAAAAGAAATGGATTTCTCTTCCCTCATCTTCCATTTCCCTTGATCACAGGTTAACAGAGAACTGCTTTCCCTGTATGCCATGTTAAGAGAAAATCAGTTGTTTTCTGTGAAATTGTCAGTTGATTTCTAAACTGTGATTTCACCCCTGCAGAGAAGATGCTGTGAAATGTCCTTTGGCTCTTTGTCACCCTATCCTGGAGCCATGAGGCCACGGCTCTGAGCCCAAAGGCTGTCAGCCTGCAGGAGCAGCAAGTGCCAGAGGCAGAATGTTTTGAGCTTTGTTACACGAAGCTACTTGACAACTCAGTGGTGCAGCCACTGAAGCTGACCTGTTACGGGGTGCACTGAGGACACTCACCCACTCTGTCAAGCACACGTTGCGTGCTAGGTGTTTCAGAGAGGCTTTGTCTTTTCATACTGTTGGAAAGCCAAGAAGTGCTTTTGGAAGCACTGTTTGCTAAGTACCCTGCACAGTGGCTCTTCTTATAGGCATGAACTTCTGCAGCTCTGAGTTAGTAGCTGAATAATCCAAACAACACGGTGTATACACTGTGTGTGTGTGTATGTGCCTGTCCTCCAGCGCCTGCTGCTTGTTCACTTCTGATTGGGAGACTCAGTGACAGGCTTTCAGGCATCGCCTGTTTACAGTTCAGTGAAACCGCTCCAGTTGGCAAAGCAGTCTGTTCTCTGCACTCTTTGAAGGAAGAAACAAAATCAAATGGAGTGCTGAAACTTCAGTGTAGACAAGTAAGCAAAAGCGTTGGCCTGCTCCCCTGTTGTGCATCCCCCGCAGTCAGATCTGTTATGTTTGCTGATGTCCAAAATGTGTGCTTTGATGCGAACACAAAACTTGCTCATGTCTGAAATGCAGTCTGTATCAGAAGTACCGTCAGTGGTGTCGTCTGTTCTCACTGAAGCCAGTGTTTTAACTGGTCATCTTCTCTTAATCACTTAATGAGCATTATTGTGGATGATTAAAAGTAATTGATTATTTGCAAGCACAGAGAGATTTTGACAAAACAATTTCATAGTTATTAAATATCAAGTTAAAATAATTGCCGTTTTATAAACATACAGTAGCTCATCTGTTAATTCATGTTTAGGAAACCTAATGAATTATTAGTGCCCAGTTCTTTACTTATAAACTATTTTTACAACCACAGACTCTTAGCTTTCCAAATGCTATTACATGTGTTTAAATTTATCCTAGTAGGCAGTGGCTTCAAGAGAGCACAAGTCTGTGAAATGTCAGTAAACAGCAACATTTATCCCCCATCCCACAGCCTGTGGAATTTAAATGAAACAGGACACAGGACGAAGTGTTTTAAGAGATCCTGGGAATGCAGAGGCTGCTCAGAAAAGCAGTTTGAAGGAGAAGAGAGTAACCACCTGGCAGATGAGGACTGGGCACATCGTTAACAGCTGCACTACACTTTGTGCTGCAGGTTGGTGGGAGCAAGGGAAGAGACTGTAAAGCCAAGATGGACGTGGCGAGTAAATGTTTGTAGCTAAGGACTACATTGAAAGGATCTGGCTGGGCATCATCTGAGAGAACTACCTGACAGAATCGGATAGATAAACTCTCAGAAGGGCAAGGCTGGAGGAAGATGGGGGGATAAAGATGCCCTGTGCCCTCGGTGACCCTGCTTTAACCCAGCTGAAAGGATAAGGAACCCTCTTGAAAGGAGAAATTCAGGCACACAGTGTTCAGAAGAGGAATCCAGATGCTGAATTATTTTCTGAGGGAAGTGCCTGCCCATCATGTGCAGCTAGGCTTTCATTCCCTGATTAAGGGCAGGATTTAAATTTAAGCCCCATCCTTGGTGATTCCTATTAGCTGTCTTAAGTAGTCCCTTGCCTGCTGTGCTGGCTGCTGTGCACTCTTGGTACTGAGAGTATTTTGGTACAGGGCCAGCAGGACCTATGGACCTCACATTTTGAAAGCTGAGTGCAATGCAAGGATGATGATCTGTGCTGAGGTGTCCGTCAGCCTCTGCCCCTCTGTCCTCCTCTCATTTGTCTCTGTTTGCATCCCTGTGGCAGTGGCTGTGAGTCATTTAATAACAAACCTAATTACTGCTGGTAACTTGTAGGGTGTGTTATGGCCAGTAAACAATGCGACAGCCAACAAAAAATAGAGGGGATACAATACATTAGATGGGTGGAGGAAGAGAAAGTTTTGTTGAAGGAATTAAATAGAGAAAAGACTTCATTTTGCATCTCATCCATACCCAAAATTAGCTACAGAGAAATTTTTGAGTAGAGAGGGAAAATGGGATCAGGCGTAGTTGTAACTATACCTCTGGTGCTTGATGTCTGTGGGATGTCAGGTATCATAGTCCCACTCCTGATACTTCTGCAGTTTCACTTGGAATTTAACATGTGTCTGACAGGCTCTGTGACTGATTACATCTGTGCCTTCCCGGCGGTTCGTACATAGCTCAAATTATGTTAACATCTCCAGAAAACTGTTGACAGACAAAATCCTAAAAGGTGATAATATCTTAATAACAGCTATGCTTTTTTTCTCTCTTTTTTTTTTTTCTTTTTTAATCTTCCCTCCCCTATCAGTAACTCACTGTAACTGCCAGACAGGTCTGTGAACCCTGATCATCTGTTATCGGGCACTGCAGGTTTGGTGTGACAGCAACGGTGCTTGGGTTCTGCACATGGAAGTCCACTGGTTTGAGTTTCTCATGTGAGAAACAGAGGATGCTTGGCTCCCTTGTTGCAGAGAGCTGTAAGATAGATTTTATTTCACATTAATTTAACCTGCTTTTCCTCAGCTGCCTCTTTCCTTCTCTACTGTGGTCAGTTTTCCTTTGCATTTAAAATCGCGAACAGCAGGGCAGAATCTGACCATTTTTGCACTTTGTGGGTTCAAGTATTCAAAAGCAAAACTTAAATTCTCCAGAGCTGATTATTTTAGAGACTAGAAATTGGATCCCATAAAATCTAGCTCCAGATTTTATAGATTCACAGATTAATTAATCAAATAGTCAGTCTACCTTGTATACATATAGATCCCTAATTTCATACCATTTCTAGCTATAATTCCTAGTATCATACTGTTTCATTGCAAAATCACACATTTTTAAAATTCCTGAGTACAGAAATATGCATTTTTGCGTGTTCTGCTGCGAAGCCTGACCCAAGGGAATGTGCGTGAAAGGAGTGGATGTGGGCGTACCATCTCCACAGTGACAGTAACTCGAAAGAAAGTGGAGGGCAGGCTTTGCCAAGGCAGCTCTTCACCTGAAGGACTGGGACAAGTGGGGGTGACTGGGGAAACGGTGACTGTAAGACGTGGCTTGTGCTGGAGGACTGCAGGACCACGTGTGTTTCCAGCTCTGGAGAACGTGTGCTCCGCTCCAGCCAAATACTTTCCTGTCACCAGGAGGTGACGGCAGCGATGTACTTCCAACCTCAAAACTGATCCCAGTGCTGCAACCTCCAGTGAGCCCTACAGAGCCAAATATTGTGTCCCAATTCTTGTCACACCCTGGGAGTGCCTCCCTGCTGTAGCACAGAGAAGGCTTCGCACCTAAATGTAACTGGTCTGAGGGCTCTGCTGAAGTGGTGAGCATTTTATCAAGTAAGAAATCTGCATTTTGTTCCCCAACAGCTCCCCATACTCAGGTTACCAAGGTTAATGCATATAGCAGCGTCTGCTTGGTCTCTCTCCCTGTGGACAGCTGAAGACTGTTAGCCCATTTTGTTTGCTATTTTGCAGGTTTACTTGTAGGACTCATTTTAGAAATGCAATGAGGGGGATGGATACCTGGGTGCTGCATCTCAGGAAAGTTTGCAGCATCGTTTTGTTTCCATTTGGTCAGTGAAATGTTCATTGGTTCCCATGGGAACACAGGTAAGACAATGCTGAGTGCCTCGGAGAAGTCTATGCCCTAAATAACATTAATTATGACCATAAAAGTGCATGTGTGATAGAGAATTTGAGTTAAATTCAGACTGGGAAAAAATCCAGGCTGGAAAAAAAATCAAGCCTGAGAAGGTTTGTTTGGATCCACGAAGATTACCTAACTCTAATGTTAAAACACTCAATACTTTTCTACCTTCCTCCAGTAGTTTCTGTCACTACACTTCATGCAGTAACTGCGGAATGCTGTAGGCTACAAGATTAATTTGAACTAAGGGCTCAGATGGTTGGGTTTTCAGTGAGTTCACCCATCTATAAACTAACCAGACCTTTATGAGAAAGAGAGAACGAACTTGTCTCACTGGTAACACAATGCTAATGAAAGCAGGAGACCTTACGTGTGTACTTTGCATGACAGATGCAGTTCAGTTCCCCTTTGTGTGCCGAGGGGATGTAGCATAGTTTTCAAGTGAGTTGCAGTGGCACGGGCTGCAAAGCAACAAAGCCAAGTGAGTCCTAAGGGACTCACAATTACTATTCAGAAAGTCAGAGCAATCTGTTCTTCAGTGTGGAAGAATTTCAGGTCTTCCAACTATGGGGTGCGCACTGCTGGCAGCGACCGTAGAAACCCAAGTGCATGTTGGAAAGTTTTCCTCACCTCCCTTTCACCCTTCAAGATGAGTTGTGTCTTGCCTGGTGTTTCTGGACGTGGCAATGCAGGTGGGACGTACAGGAGCTGGCATTAGCCGTGCTGCCCCTGTGGTGAAGCTGCTGCCGGTCACTGCCTGTATGGGGAGCACTGACAGCTCTGCCCCGAGCTCAGGGCTGTTTCCCTTCCTTGCAGCCCACGAATGGTTCCCATGGCCCTGGAGGCTGTCTCAAGGTTTGCTAGCAGCTTACACCGGCCAAGCACCATCTTATTTGCCGGGTCCATTGAACAGATACGAGGCAACCAAACCATCTTGGCTGTTCCAAGAGGTGTCCGTGCAGCAGCTCCAGGCCAGACTGGAGGCTGGAGCTCCCTGTGGGCTCACCCGTATTGGCTGTGCTAAAAGGGCTTCTGCTGCTGTCTGTATTCACGCCCTGGACTGCAAATTCCTTCAGCAGAGCAGGGAGCAATGCTACTTCTCAGACACGATGAACAACTAGTAGATTTTTGCTGATGCCTTAGCTAAACCACATCACTGGAGCTACTACAGACTTACATGAGAAGATTTATTTAAGTCTTTGAAAGAACCAGAAAGCAAAAATAAGAAGTTAGTAATTTTTTTTTTTTTTAGAAAAGGAAACTGTTAGCAGCTTCTTGCTGTCTTTTGCTTTAATTAGTCTTATGTTCCCACGAACACTGTGAAATCCAAACAGCATACGAAATATCTTGTTAAATGCAGCTTGTATCCAATGCTAGTCCCACAAGTGTCCAAGAAAAGGAGAGAGCAGGAGACAAGTTCTATTTGTGAGTTTCCTTATCACAACAGATCTTAATAATCCATTCCTTTTCATTGCAGGTTGACCACACTTTTTTTCTTACCATCCTGTAACTCACTGTCTAATTAAGGTGCAAAACAAGGTGGAGAAGGTGTCCCTGTACTTTCAGATACTCACTTTTCATGTGGCTTTTGTTGCCCAGGTTGAATGGGCTTCCCTTACAGAAAAGATGATGCCTCTATCTTGTAAGTTAATATCACTGACCTACTCCTTGTTTGTTGAGGGTCAACTCTGGAAATCCTTATTCAGAGTCTAATATTACTGCTTACTATCATTAATAATAGCAGCTGCAGCAACAAGAACGAGTGCTGATTACGTTACCAAAGGCCTTAGAGAGTCCAGCTGCCAAGCAGCCCTCTCCTTTGCTTCCACTGCTGTACCTCCGGGGCGATCTCTGCCTGGAAGAGCTGCTAACGCCTGCAGGAGAGGAGCCAGAGGAACTGCGCCTCTCTGCTGGGTCAGTCCCTCTCTGCAGAGCTGACTGAGCTGAGCCCCTGGGCAGTGAAGGAGGATCCCAAAGGTTGGTGGCCCCTACGGAAAAGCTGCATTCTTCAAGTCCTAGGTAGTTGAAGATAAAAACCCCGTATAAGTTTGGGGATCAATGAAGCAAACCAACAGACTAAAAAGACTGAACAATTGAAATAGAAAGCTTAAATAAGAATAAAGAGCCTGACTGTGCTTCATGTTCTGCTTGTAGTGACTGATATTTTAAAAACAAGTGCCTAAATTTAGTCTCTTAAATTCAGTTTTGCTTATTTCCCAACTATGGATATCTCATTAGCTAGGTATTTCAAATTATTTGGCTATTTATTTAGGTACCTAAAATTTAGATGTAAGAAGTTTAAGGCATTCTTTAAAAATGTGCAGACCTGCTCTGTTAGTTCTTTGCATTCTGCTCCTCATACTCGTATGTGAGCTGGGAGAATGTCCACAAATTGTGGCTTGGGAGGTTCAGGATGGACATTAGGAAGAAATTTCTCCACACTGGAAGAAGTTACTGAGAAGCTGTAGATAAAGCAAAGCTCAGAGTAGTGTCTGAGGGAGAGCCAGAGGTGTGCAAATAACGGGAAGGCAACTCCTGCACGTTGGTGCCAGCAATGCTCACCCAACATTTCTGACACTGAAAAAAACCCTAGGCTGTCTGTATTTCAAGTATAGGCCAGCAAGTTGATCTTCATGACTAGGAAATGGACGAAAAGAAAATAGACAATACAGATTTTTCTTCTGTTCTGTATTATGAAAGGACAGGAGTTTGGGGTTTTTTTTAATTACATGTGCTATCAAAATCCCTGCTGTGTGTTTCCCATCCCCAGCAAGCCATTCTCGCGGTTCCTGACTACTGCAGTAGTTTAATCCCTAGCTGTGTTTCATACTGGAGCAAACCAGGTGGCTATAGTCATGTTTTCAAACATAAACTCAGTCTTAAAGTTTGCTTTATTTTCACCAATAATCTTCAGCAACGCTCAGTGGATCTGCCTATTTCAGTGGGCTTTATCTTCAAGTTGTCACTGGTCCTTCCTCAGCCAGGCTCTCGCTGGGTGCATGAGCGAGGGCGAGCATCGGTGCTGGTGTGAGATCCTGCTCTGGGCAGGGGGGATGTGTGCATGGGCTGGGCGACTCACAGGGATTTTACACTCATAGAAGTCACAAACTCTGTGATTCTTTGCTAGGTGCCAAGAGATATGGCCCCAGAAAAGTTACCGATAACTTACTGTTTCCTACAACAGTCGCTAGGTAAGCTGTTACCGCTGAGCTGCCGAGCCTCGAGTCGTGTTCAGCCTGCCAATATTTTGTTCCAAGAAACTGCACCAGCTTCTTCCCCGATGGAGAGCACGTGATTTTTCCCTGTGGGAGCAGAGCCTGACACCCCTCACAAACAGTCCTGTTGCACTGCACAGCGTGGGGCTGGGTGGCAAAGCCTGGGTCACTGTGAATTGTGTGGGGATGTTGCAAATGAGATAGTCCTACCTCTAGTAATGCCTCTGAGTAAGAACATCGCTTGATAGAACTTCTAGCCCCAGATGTTTGTGTCTGCCTCTGTAGTGAAGGGTGAACTGGTTTTATCACACTGGTCCGTCTTCCTCTGCTCTCCCGTTTCCTAAAAAAAGTAAGTTTTTGCTCCCTCTCCTGACAGACAGCTCCAAGTTAACATACAGAGGCTGGAGATTTGGTCTCTCTGATTTTCACTCATGTTGGATAATACTGGCTGTGAATTATTTATAGCATCAGTCTAACTCCATTTTTTGTTTCCCCTTTTATACTTGTGAATTAAGAGGAGTGTCTGTGAGGGAGGTGGTGGGAGGCTTTAAAGAGGTGAAAATAACGGGAAGACAGCTGCTGCACGTTGGCTCCGTCAGTGCAGCTCAGCACCCCCCTCTTGATTGGGGAACAGATCGACTTGCATTAATCAGAATACAGTTAATATTTAAAAAAGCAGAGAAACTGTTCTGCCTGTGTGCCGGGCTTCCATTCGTTCTGCAGTTTAGCTTTCTCCACGAGCTCATCAGAAATAGAAAGTGCCATTGTGCCGATGATTGCTGGGTTTCTTTTCAGAGGAGCGGAAGAGGGAGAACGAGATACGTTTAGGCTTTACAATCTGGAGGTGCAGAAAGAGAAGTCCAAATCATTGCTGTGCCTGCTATTACCAAAAAACGCTTTCAATGTCTCGGTAAAAGCCTACCCTGCCAGGTGGGGGATGGAGGTAGCCCTGGGGGTGCTGAGACTCCCGTCCCCACAACTTGTCTGCAGACTCCAAAGGTGCAGCCTGGGCATGGGGCTGGTTGTCAGGCCCGCGGAGCAGACCTGGGCAGCCCAGGAGGATGCTGTGTGAAAAATCCCACAAGTCGAGTGCTGTGGCCCAGCCGTCTCCCTGAAGCACACCAATATGTTGTGTCCCAGTGGAGGGGCACTGGTTCCCTCCGGAAAATCTCGGCCGACCTCTGCAGACAGCTCGTCTCTTCCTGCTGAAGCTGTAAACAGTTCAGGGTAGGTGTATTTTCATCCTCGGTTGCTTGTAAAGGCCCTCTGCAGCTTGGTCGCTCTGTAAATAGCAATAACATTTAGGTCCTGCTGAGAAATGTGCTTGGTACAAAGTCCTGCGGGAAAATGTGCTTACCGCTGAGTCCGGATGGAGGATTGTGAAGGGGGTCGCAACACTCTGCATGTTATGGCTCTGAGGGTACGTGAAGCACTCGTGCCTGGTGGGACAGATGCCTGAGGTGAGGGTGTCAGGGAGGGACCTGGTGTGGCTCTGGGGAAGGAATCCACTCCTCGGCTCTGCGCTGCCAACCTGCAGCCATCACCGCACCAGCCCAATTCAGCTGGGACGTCTGCTCGGTCGCTGGGGGCAGCCACCTCCATCAGCTCTCCTTAGCATTCAGGGAAAGATTTTTAGCCACCTGAGGGGTGAGTTGGACCCTCGGTGTTTGCACCAAGGAAAACTGACCAAAGTGCGGGGCATTTCCTAGTCATGTAAGATGTAGACTTTCACCTGAACCTCAAGCATGCAATACAACCGAGCGACACTCAGCCATGTAAAAGCATCAGGTGGGGCCAAGACAGAGCAGAGAGGAAAGTGTGGTAGTGCCTAAGGAGACATCCCCATGAGGCCACCTATGATCTGGCCGTGCATTGGGGCTAGTGTGTGCCATGGGGGCCATTTTACTCCAGATGCTGCGTAGGTGAGATCATGGAGCCAACTGGGCCCTGCTCCTCCTCTGCCCTCAGAGATACACTCTTGGTTTGCTGCGTCTGTACCACTGCCAGGCCTTTCATTAGCACTAGATGAGAGGCGGACATCAGAGTAAACAGTCTAATTTTCCGTTGTGCAGAAATATTCCTTCTGCTCTTGTCAGAAGGAGGAGCAAGAGGCTCATCAACACATAAGCAAAAATCAGATGACTTGTGCTTCTTCACTGCCCTGGTGTGGTGGAACAGTGACTTCTCTACATACTGTGCAACCTTACACGCGACAACAGGTTGGTAAACTGTGGCTGTGTTCGGAGCTTGATGTTCGAAAACGTTTGCTGCGTTGATTAGTAGGAGATTGCACTGCAGAGAACTTTCTGAAGAGACGTCTTCAATTTTCTGTGGTACTTTTGTCATTGCTAGTAGGTGCCCACTTAATTATCATTGCTCTGTGCACTCACAAGGATTTTGTCCTTTCCTCCCATCATGAGTCACCTTCTCCTGTGGGGAAGTGTCTCAAGATGGTGCCTTAAGGGAAGAAGTGCTCTGTAGGATCTTTGTCAAGGTTTTTGCCAGGCTCCTGTAAGTGAGAGCAGGGTTTCACCCATCCATCTCATAATGAGCAGCTGTCACCTCCATGCACTGAAAATGCATAAAAACTGTACCCATCGTCAGTGGAGGACTCTGTACGCAGATGAACTTGGGGAGCTGGGTGGGGTTGTATCTGCTGTGATGGGTGATGTTCCCTGCTGGTGTTTTAGGTGTGCTGAACTGACCCTGTTTGGTGTGGGGGTTGATTTTACCGCTTCCTTCGATGGCAACTCAGGCTAGCTTGTGATCAAAGCCAAAATTAGAGCCATGTTGTGACATTTGGAAAAGATATAGTGACAACTCTTTAAATGTTATTGGGTCACTGAGAAAGGATGGGGTTGGTGTTGGCGCAGATGCAGACACAGCACTTAAGGAGCTTGAGTGTTTCTAAATAGGTTTCTGCCCTCTTTTTTCCCTTTTTACAAACAGCATTTGGCCCCACTATTGTGGAGCCAGCTGGCAAAGTGCAGATGAAGGAGAGCTATAAAAATCTCTTTCCAACAGCCCCGGTTTAGAAACCCACCCACTCAGGGCAGAAGTTGAGAGAAACTTGCTTTGCAGAAGAAGGTCACCTGAACGGGCACGAAGCCAGGCCAATGCCCACTGGTCTGAAGGGCTGTATTTGAGAGAGTTCTGTTGTATAGAGTGGTGACTCAGGGGCCCCATTAATCCATACAATGTCTGTGAAGATAGTAGTATTAGTGTTGCCATCTGTTTCTTAACTATTTCATAGATTTTTTTTTTTTTTAGTGAGAATGTACTTTTGGAGGCTATTGCATGTTTCTCTCCAAAACCTGAAAAGTTACTGTTTTTTGTTAAATATAACAGTATTTTTTTTCTACAGGACTTTAAATAATTTTTTGTTTCTGGTACTTCTGAACTCCATCTGATTAGTTTTTATCCATCTGCTTCATGCTCTTGATTTTCATTCATATCATTAATAATCGCACCAGTTCTGATCACAGTGACTTGGCGTTCAGAGTCAGCCGTGTTAGTCAATGGATAGGTTTTCCTACTGCAGAGAAAAATTGTTTGTCTACTTCATTGGGGCAAATAAAAAAAATACTATCTTATAGCCGTCAGTGCCTCTGCCTTCCTCTCAGTAAAAACTTCCCTCTGATTCCTAGGCCCTTTGGGTTAGGCCATTATAGACAATGGGGCTTCTTGAAATAAAAAGCATTTTTCTGTTCTCATAATTTGCAGTCACAAACTTGCTGGATTTGATCACTGGTTGCTTTGAAGCTGGTTCCAAGAAAATCAGTTTCAAATAAATGCTAATTCCCAAATTCACAGGATTGTGGGGTTTTTTCTTTCATTATGCTGTATTTATCAAAGCAAGGTTTATTTTCACGCTGAAGTGTAGTCACACTCCCACGTTAAGTCTGCCAGGATCAGCAGCAATCCTTGTGGAAGTGGCCCAGCTGTGCAGACAGCCCCGTATAGATGAAAAGAGGCTTCAGGAACAAAAAAGAGCCAGAAAAGTATGTGGTCCCCATCTGACTGGAGTGGTCAACTGGGTTGCATTGGACCACATCATGTGAAAGGCTGATTTGCACTGGCTGATGTTAACCATGGAGGAATTAAACCCTCCTATTTCCCTTGTTCTCCCTGTCACCTTTATGCTCCCCATATCTTTGTGCCTGTATTTGATCTAGGATAGCCACAAAATGAGATGAGTCTGAGTGGATTCATCACGCTTGAGGATCTGTCATGCTCTGGCTTGATAAAGAGGCCCAATTCTGGTCAGAAGGGGCAAGGCTATTAGAATCATAGAATCATAGAATCATTAAGGTTTGAAAAGACATCTAAGATCATGAATTCCAACCATGATGCATGCATGCTAAGCCATGTCCTGAAGTGCCATATCGACACATTTTTTGAACACCTCCAGGGATGGTGACTCTGCCACTTCCCTGAGCAGCCTGTTCCAATGCCTGACCACTCTTTCAGTAAAGAAATTTTTCTTAATATCCAATCTAAACCTCCCCTAATGCAACTTAAGGCCGTTAATGAGTCCATTGTTCTCAGCAGCAAGTGTCTGAAAGGCAAGAAACGTGGGACACATGAAGGCAAGGTGGGGCGGAAATCCACTGAGATGCTCTGCCAAGGCTGTAAGCTAGAGCAGCTCCTTTGACGGCTCTAAGCCATAGCCAGGCTTGGCTCACAAAGGGCCAGGGGGATACACCCAGCTCCCTCTCCACCACCCTCCACCATCCCTTGTGCTCAGCAGGCATACGAGAGCACCAAGCCTGTACAAAATAACAGAGGATTGGCATCGCTCGCCAGCCTGGGACAGCGTGTTAACAAAACCAGACACGTTAGAGGAAAGGCTCAACATTTTCCTGGGGACCGCTGAAATCTAAACAATAATTTTCAGGCAGTCCTTTTCAGAAAGCCCAGCCGGGAAGACCACCTGCCTTCTCTGGGCCATTGTGATAAGATGGCAAACTATCTTGGAGCGCCTCCTCGCTGCAGGTGGCTGCTCGGCTGCGTCCTCCGCAAGCCTTTTGATGCATCAGGGAATCAAAGGGGGAGACACAAAGAGCAGGCAGCAGTCATACATATGAATGTGCATATACATAGACAGTAACCTTTCCTCCTCTGATTACCCTAGCAATAAAAGCTTGTGACATCAATGCTTCGTAAGAACGAACCACGAGCGAGTACCAAGTGCTGCTTTGGAATTGCAGGTGGAGTGAGAAGATTTACTCACCTTAGTTTAAGATAGTTTAAGTGATGGCTCAAGTTTTGTAAAGTTACAGAAGCTGGAGTAATCAACACTGCACAGATAAGCCATTACTGCTGCAAGGTAGTTTCCCAACAGAAGACGCATTATATATGAGTTTGTTGCATGGCTGCTCGTGGCTGAATGTTCTACTTCATGTAAAATAGCACCATGAAGCACTTATGTTTGTTTATTTGCGTATTCATACATGTATAAATATATATGCACATACATTTATATGTCCATGTACATATTTTGCATGCATTTTACACATGCAATATATACACACATTATATAGATATATGCAGACATACAGAATGCAAAAGTGATAGGCTGATGTGCTAGGGTGTTTTGACACTGACAGCTATTTTTAGTTGAGTAAATAAGAACAGGAAACATTTCTAGCGTCTGAGTTATTGCCAGCTGTTAAGATCTAGCCAAGAGCTGGGGGGAGGGGGTGTGTATGCATGCGTGTGTATAGGTTTTGAAACTAGATTAACTAACATCATATTTTTGCTCCCAAATTATGCCTGATTTTGGTTAATTTTTGCATTCCTTTACATTTTATATGTTACAGGAAGATTTATCTTCCAGGCGTTTTCAGTAGGGAGAGAAAAGCCTGGAGTGTTTTGTTGGTGTTGAAGATGCAATTCAATGGATGCAGGTGCAGACGGAGCCACAAGGACAGGCAGAGGGATGAGGACCTTGCCATCGAGGAGAAGAGGGCCCTTTTGCCAAGGAGGTATGCTTGTTCTCTACCAATTATGCCAGTAGGTGGGGAAATAAACACCAGGAAAGAAAAATGGTTATAAGATGGGCAGGGATAAAGTTTAGCCTGAAACAGCCTTGAGCAGTAGAGGCTTAAAGTACTTGCCGGTTTTAACACGCAGCTTTTCCAGCTTATGAAGCCCACCTGGCCTTGTGTGATGGCTACCAGGCCTATGCGGTCTCTTCCCAGACTGTGTTCACAACTAACCACCACTACTTCTGCTGTATAAATAATGGGGATTTAGCATCTCAAAACAGCTAAAAATCCTAGAGGGAGATGACCACATACAGAGAACATAACGAAGTCAAACTGCAGAACTTAGTACTCTCGGGGCTCTCCTGGGAGCGGAAAGTATCACTGGCTCGTGAGATCGCTTTAGTGTTGACTGGCTGCATGGAGGCATGTTGTGTACCCTACCAAAGAAGATGTTGCCTTTTAAAACCGTGGTACATCATTTCCCCAAAGCTGGAGCATCCTCTGCAAGGCAAGATCATGCGTTTTAAAATGGGGCATTTGATCAATTTGAAAAGAATCGAAACTGGACATTACATGGAGCCTCTTGGCTTCTATGTCCCAGTTTTAGGAGCATTATAAAAATCTCTTAAAAACTTTTACAACAGCTGGGTGACTGAGGGCTTTCTGAATGAGCATGAAACATCCCACAATCTTTGTTACAGTAGATCATGGGCCGGTTATCCTCTGCTGTTAGTTTGAACTAGAGTGGCCCTAAAAAGCTGACCTTCTATCAGCTACTGGGAGAAGACAAGGTCCTTTCCTTGCAGCCGGGGCTCTGCTCGCATGGGCTCCTCAGCTTGGGGCGGCAGTCTCTGGAGCTGGTCCCAGCCACACATTTGGTCACCTCGCAGCCAGAGGAGAACAGCCCCAGTCCCTGAGCCATGGGGAGCAGGAGGTCCCGGTGACAGGCAGGCAGGATCTGCTGGGGGTGTTGTCATGGCCGGAGGCCACGGGGCTGCGCTTAGCACAGGGTGCAAGGAGGGTTTTGCTGCAGGTGTGGACCATCCGAGGACCTTCCTACTGAGGGGTGAAAAGATCCTCCAGCATTTGGGCTGTCTGCCAAGCGGTGTAAGGCTCTGGTGAAGCTGAGAGTCCAGACAAAGGGCTTGGAGGGGGGCAGGGGGGAATCTCTTGGATTTTTGTTAGATATTGCACTAAACTATAAGTACTAAATTTGCATTAAACATCATGATCTGCAATAAGGAATCAATTGGGAGATCTGCTGAGTTACTTTTACAAAAATCTTTTTAAAATACCCACCAATAATGCGATTTATTTCAGTATTTCCATAAAGCAGTTAACAGAATAGGCCTTGAGTAATGTCATGTAAAGAAGCAGATACAGAAGAAATATTTGGAGCAGCAAAGATGCAGGATGCACTGCATTGTACAATATTCTATTTAAATGATCTTAACCCTAGGAGAAGAAAGAGAGCTAGAACTCAAAGCAACAGTGATAAAATATTAAAGCTTTGAGAGACAATGTTGTAGGCAGCAGTTTTTTTGTAGTCTTTGCTATCAAAAGATAGACAGCGAGCTCTGGGGAAAAAAAAAAAGTCTCGTTGGCTGTGATGAAACTCCTGGTAATTGTCTGTCAGCTTTAGCTGAGGAAATTAGCAAATGACTCATGGGCTGCAAGCGGTGGGGAGTGTGGGGAGCCTCATCCATCATCTCCAGAGCAGCCTTCACTTTCATATACTCTCTGCCGTTGTTTAACTGAAGGAAGACGTAAAATAAAATGCAAAAGGTCATAAATAAAATGTTTCAGGAAGGTAGAGGTTTAACCCAATCAGGGACAACCAAGCATTGTGCTAATGGTTGGGGGCTTTTTATTACAGCTGATGTTCAGAGAGGATTTCCTGAATGCCTGATCCCTGCCGTGGGGCTGGAGAGCTTTTGCAGGGTGAGAGTCATGGTGAGCCAAGCAGAAGGAGCCAGTGCATATGAGCATCAAATAGCCTGAGCCCTAGGGAGCTCAGGGGTTTGTCTCTCCTTCCAGAGTGATGAGAATTAGGTACATAATTGATGTAGATGGCACAGTAATCTCAGCTGGGAATTTCTTTACATCTTTAGGTGAAAAACTAAAGCCTGAACAGCTCAGCCAAATGCTTCTCACTAAGAAACACGGGATGGGGTGGGATGTCTCAGCTCATCCGGTGGATTTTGGGAAAGTGACCCATTGCTTCTGTTGAGATGCAAACCTCTGCTGTTACCCAGGCTGATATGAGGAATGTCCTGGATTGGAGGAGGGCAGGGAGGGATGAATAATACCCTAAAATAAAGAATTTTATTAGGTAGAAGGACTGGAGAAAAAAGTGTTACTTAGTAATAGATTATAACAAGCATGATTCTCCCTTTATAAAACCAGTGCTGTTCTGTTGTAACTCCATTGACAAAACAGAGTGTAGGTGGACTGGTGAATCAAACCTTGTGCTTATTTATAACAACAACCAAATGATAAAATCTTTTCCCTGGCAAAGTAACTATTGCAAAGTCAGTCTCTGAAGTTGTGACTAGCTCTGTTTATAGGAAACATATCAGCTAGATGAAGCAAGGGCCCTTTTGAACCCTCACTCCCTTTAAATGCAGAATAGAAGCATTCAAGCTGAGCTTTATTCACTTTCTTATAAAATAACCAATTGGTATGAAATTAATGATATAATTTGCTGCCAAGGAATTTTCCAAGAACTGGAAATACTCAAGCAGTCAGGTAAATATATCCTCAAACAACGTGGCAGCAAATCAGTCACTCCTGCATTGAACGGTAGTTTAGCAATATTGAAAACTGCAGTTGGAAAGAAAAGGTTTTCAAATAAACTCCCTCAAGAAAAAGAGCCCAGAATGTGCTTCAAATTATCACCTTTCTTTACAAACCAGCAGTAATTATTCTGTTTCACGCCAAGACTGATACACCTGCAGAGGGGATTAAAAAAACCACCAAACCTCAATCAGAAAATGTGCTTAAGACAACTCCTTTGATAGCAGGCTGCTTTGCTTTTTTCTGCTGCAAAGTGTGTAAATGTTATGTTGTCTTCTGAAGTGACTGCTAAATTACCAGGAAAATGGCTGAATGTCTGTGTATTAGCTTTCTAAATGACCTAGATCCATCTTTTTTATATTTCATCTTTTGTGTTTCTGATTTATATACTTAAATTACAGTCAGACTTCTGAGTAAGAAGTTTATAGATCTCTGGTGGGGAAGAGAAAGTGGTATTTTTTGATAATTATGTATGATTATGGGAAATACAGCATTTCCCGTTGTATTTCACAGATGATACCCTTCTTACCCTTTCCACAGAAAACTGTTTTTACAGTAGATCCCATTAAAGTCCCCCAAACCAGAGATAAAGGTGAAAGTGCATTAGTATGAGAGCTAACAGGAGCAGCTCAAATGTTGCGTGAATCCTGTTGATCCAGGATATCTTTAATGTGCTTTCTCAGTTCTCTGCCCAGAACACAATCCACAATTATTTGACAAAGCCACATTGATTTTCCTCTGTTTTCAGCACTCTCCAAAGGCAGGGGACAAAGTCAACCACCGAGCGGATGGTAGGAGGCCAGAACTGACCTGCTGTACAGGGAGTTGCTAAGAGCACTTTGGGTGCTGCCACACTAAAGATGCCCTCCCAGCTGCCTTGCTGGAAGAAGGAGAGGCCCAGACAGGCGGTGTTTAGTCCCCAGGCGAGCAGCTTCGGATTCGTTTGGCACAGAGAACAGCAGGAGGTCAGTTCATGGAATTAGGCTGGTTAAGCCAGCCCTGGGAGAAACAGTCCTGTCCTGGTGAGGCCAGGCCAACCACCCTTGCTAGAGGTGCGTGCAAGCCAGCAGAGCTGGGCTGGGCTTCCCTGGCTTCTGGGACAAACACCTTGGCCAACCGCTCTCTCCTTTCAGCTACAGTTGTGGCGGCTGAATCGGGGAAAAAAACCAGGACAAACAGCAGCAATCACTCATGCTATCGTGGACACCACTTAGCAGTGATTAGCATGGCCTCTGCTTTGCAGCCTTTGCAGCCCTCTTGTCTCCAGTATCTCCAGCCTGTGCCACATCAACGTTACCTTCCTTTCCTGCTCCCCAGTGTTGCAGCAGTCCCTTCCAGCCCAAGCACCAGCCTGACTTGCCGCAGCCACAGCAACTGTTGTTTGCTTTGGCTCCCTGCAATAACCTCATCTCGTGCCTCTCTCGAAGGTTCCTCAGATGTCGCCCAGAGATAAGGAAAGGAGGGAAAAGACACAGACTAGATGTAGGTCATAAAGATAAGGCATGGGAGAAGGTGGCACTACAGCTCTCTTTGGAGATTGGAAACACCTTTGGTGGAGGTATTCCTGCCAGTGTGATTTAAAGAACATGAACAAAGCTGTATCGCAAGGCCAGGCTGGCTCTTGGATAGCTGCAAGCCCCAAAACACATATTTCTTAGCCAAAATTTCATCTCATTTCTGGCCAGACACTTCCTTGGACTTATCAACACCTCACTGCACCAGGAGACAGAGCATATGGGTGGGAGCAGTCTGTCCCAGGTAGGGGAGTGGGTTGCACTTGCCTGTGATGGGCATCGTTTCTTGCAACCAGCAAGCTGTTGCCTGGTGATTTCTCAGAGGTAGAACACGAATGTTGTTTGGTAAATGCGGGCAGAGCAGCTGCCAACTGGAAGAATAGAAATGACTGTGAACATGAGATGATGGACAAGTATGAAGTGTGCTCAAGAGACTGTGGGAGGAGCAAGGAACCTTCACCTGACCCAATGGAGAGGGCAAATGAGCAATTCCAGCACGGTGGGGCACGAGCCAGATGCCGGTAGAGGTATGGACTCTTTCCTTCCAGGCTCTGCCGACCCAGGACCAACTTGCTGCTGCCCAGGGACTGTTCTTTAAAGGCATTGCCCCCCTTTGAGTGAAACAAGTCGTTCTGCAATCAAGACAGTGTTTCTATAACACTGCCAGAAATTCAAAGCAGGTACTGTAAGTCAACAAAATGTTAATTCCCAAAAGGTTAATTAAACTGAGCGGGACTCGCAGATGAAATGCAACAGCTGACTGCTGCAATTAACTCTGGCGTCGTGGTTAGCATTAGGTGGCACTCCAGTGTGGGGGAGCTCCTCAGATGAGTTGGCACTTACTCCCTTGGGGGCGTGGGTCCTGTATATATCAGTCATTTTGTTCTTGCCAGCCTTCAGGAGATGGAAATTAGTGACACCCAGTTCAGTCAACTTGGGGGAAAAATGCGTTGCTTCTCTACAACCCCTCTGAACAGAAACTCATAAACACGGAGTTATAAAGTATGAGGCTCTATTTAAAGTTGACTTTCTAATGTAAATGTAATATGTAAATACTGTTTATTACTGTGTGGCCTTCATCATCCCTTCCAGGTGAAGCTGGAGAGAGACTTAAGAATAGTTTTGTGGGCTTGGGAAGGCTGGGCAATACCATTAGCGAAATCACGGCTTGCAGCCAGCGACAGGGAACACAGAGGAGGGTCCCTTTTTTTCTTTTAATATAATGACATGTAGTCCCAACATGAGCATGAACAGGGATTTAGAGCTGCAACTCTTTCCTGTTCCACCCGGCTGAGACAGATGTCCCACACAAGCCCGTCTGGAAGGAAAGGGGAAGGAGCCAGGAGCCAGCAGGTCCCAGTTCACATGCTCTGCTGCAAATGTCTGGGCACAGTCTCACTTGCAGGGAGCAAGGCTCACGCTTGATACCTGTCTCCTCAGACGGTAGAGGAGCCCTCGCCACCTGCCCTGCTGGCCTCCATCCCCAAGCAGCGAGCCGAGCGGCCGTGCTGCCGTTGCTCAGCTGCGGGCAGTGTTTGGCCCTTGCTGGAGGAGGGTTTTTGCTCCTGGTCCTGGGGAGGTGAATGGTGTGTGCACACGTGTGCTGCTTTCCATGCTGATTCACTGAGCCGGTGAGACAGGTGGAGCCGACAAAGTTCGTCTGCCCACGCTCTGCTGCTGTCTTCCACAGCACAGAGCCAGAGCACAGAACTTCCCCAGGTCCACACCAGCTCCTGCGGGCAGCTCTGAGCTCCCTATAGGGGATGGTTGCCTCCAGATGAATAGCTATTGCTGTTGTCCCCAGGAGGTACCTGCCACATAATAACATCCAAGAAACTCTTCCAATTACTGCCTTTTTATAGAAATATGAGGAACAATTACATAACAGCTGCATGCAATTACTACATCAGGTGATGTGACCTTTTCAAAAGCAAGAAGTAATGTATTTTTACAGGTAGAACAGGAAAAAAAAGTTTTTCTTTTTCTCTTTGAATATAAAAAATAAAACCTGTGAGTTCAAAACAAAACCCATTCTTTTTCTATAGGATTTCCTTTTAAAACACAGGTAATATTTGTTCTTTCAATTACATCTCACACCACTTTCTGGTCATCTGGAGACAATGGAACAAAAGTAAGTCATAAAACAAATAAGTAATCCTATGAGCAAAAGTATGAAGCCTGTACTAAGACCTTGTGCCTTGAGGTAAAGCCCTCTTTTCTCTAGGATGAGCTGAGTTTAGCTTGCAGCCCAGAACATCTGTTGCCGTTCTTTGTCACTTCCCCCCCACCCTTTTTCTTCTCGTATAACTACTGGAAACTTTGTCTCTGAAACTTCAGCCTGCCAAGCGCAATTAACATTGACCAGTGGCTTCAGAAGTTATTGATAGGCACCCAGACAGCACTATTGCATTCGGATTGGTTCCTTAGGCTAATGCACAGTGTAGTTTTCAAGGCGAGGTTGTAAGAAAGCCTGTGGCAAAAGGCAGTGGATAAATATATAAATAAACAACATAGAATGCATGTCTTGAAATCAAGGGCTGAGGAGAAGAAAATTTTTTCCCTTCCTACTTCATCACCAAACAAACTTTTTTATGGTCTGGGGGTTTCCTTCTCCATCAGGGCTTTTCTTTTTGAAAAGATTTATCTGTGATTCTGATATATGCTTTTGTGCTCTCTCCTTTTCTGGTCTCCGTTCACTTGATGTCTGGCAGGGCTGGTGTACAACCAGGCTATCTTGCACTGGTCTCATCGCATGGGGAAGGGATGGTTGACAGGGGGACAGGGGACAAATGAGAATGGAGCCTTACTTCATATCCACAAAAGACCATAACACTACTCTGACTTTGAACTGGACCAAAGGGGAGCCACTTCCATGCCTTTCCAGCCCAACAGCCCAGGAAGAGCACCACAGGCTCTGAAGTCTTCAACTCTTGATGCTTTTTATATAACCTCTGTGTGTATGGTTGCTATGAGCAGTTATCATCTAAGTGATTAAATGATAGCAGTGAACAGTTATCATTAAAGTCTAAATCCCACAAAAATAATTACACTCTTAAAGACCCGTGCCTTGCCCCTGAACCTGACCTATGCCATTCAGAGCAGTATGGAGACAGACTGGACCTCTCCAGGTACCCACAGACCTCTTTCCTTGGGCCATAAAAAGACATCAGCTTGCAGAACAAGTCACAATTACAGCATTCTAGCCTCTCCTGCCACTCTCTCTCCATTCATCATAGCTAGGCAAGGATGCAAATATAGATGCAGACTTCAAGGGAAAGTGGCCTAAGAAAGAAGATCCAGGCTGTCCTGCTTGTGAATTAACTCTTTACATCATGGTGCATTCAGCAGTTTATTTTGCTTATCCCAAAAGGCTGGAAGGTCATGAGATGCCAGCAAACAGCCTTCATGCTATGCTCATATCAGTAGCTTGTTTTCTCCATCTGATTTGCTCTCTGGTATCATAGCTCCTTTGAATCATATACGTCTTTGGAGAAATCTTATTCTGAAATAAATCTGGAATTAAGCATATCTATCTAGGGGAAGCTGAACATGGGCAGGTATAGGATGGCATATAGATGCCATCAAACTTACTAAAAATGACACTGTTCTGTGTATTGTCCCTAGAAGAATAATAACTTTATCTCTAAGTTCCTGAATGGCTTCACAAAGATCTCTAAATGCCACTTCAGCCAACTTGTATCCAAGTGTCTTCCAATGGATTTGATCTGATGTAGCTTCTTGGCCAGACACACTCAGCTTATTTTTGAAAGCTTAATAAGTTAATAAATAATGCATTCTTTATTTTTAGATCTGTCTGTTAACACTTTACATAGCTCAAATGGCATATGGATGCCGAGAACTACAAAACATTCAGAAGTCTTATTCTTCTGCTTTTTGATAATCCCTTTTCCTCCTGCTGAGAACATTTCCATCCTTGTGATTGCTTTTATGTGGCCCCATCCTCTTGCATGAAAGCAGATACCACAAACAATGTTTGAGGAGGCTGAAGGACCAGTGATGTGAAAATTGCTTTGGTGCTAATTCCACTTTCTAAATATAGGCACATTTTTTCCTGAGTACAAGGACAAGACAACAGAAGGTGAATGGTACTGATGCTTACTTTTACTCCTTCGCAACAGCTTCTGCAATGTGTACTTGGGACTGCTGGGAGGACACGGATTTTTATACCATGAAGCTTTATGTATAAGCATTTTACATATAGGCCATTCTATTTTTCATGATATGGAGGAAATAAATATATGTGTGTGTGTTTACACATATAGCCAAATAAAGAGAGAGAGAGAGAGACACATACATACAGTCACCACAAAATCACGTCTTTTTTAAAAGCACATGGATTTAACACTCTTAAATTAACACCTTCTGTCTATTCAGGAGAAAGGTTTGTTCTGAGCAAGAGGCATTCTTCTGCCACGTACTAAGCCTATCCCTAGCCCCAGGTGGAGTCTTTCTAAGGTTATTCTTACGGTCAAGTGGCATTATAGGCTGGACAGGCTGCTATCGTGTTTCAGTGTATAGCAATGATGTCTTTGGTGTAATTTGCTATTATTTTTTTATTGATTGATTTATTTCATACAGTATCTGCTAATATGAAAACTTTGTGTCAGACATCTGTTTCTGTCCACTTGCTGAATGCCTCTGCTGACACTGAGTTTTCCTTGCCAAGATGTAAGACACATTTTGATAACATCTCCTTTGCGTGCCATGGACCTGATGGATGGAGCAGTCTCTGCATTTTGATGTGGACAAGAAATAAATCCATCTGAGGGAAAAAAGAAACACAAACAAGAGCTCATAATGTAACACTGCTACCAAAATGCTAACGCTATTCCCCAGTATGCGTGGAGATGAATTACAAGTAAAATCCAAGGGTTGCATTTTCACTTTCCATAGACTTGTAGCAATCAGTTTTGAAACTTGAACAGCATTTTAAAGGAAAATTGAACAATAGTTTACAAAACTCAAACAATATTTTACCAGTTTCCTTTAGGAGCTTTTGCAAAAGCCTGTCTTGTCCATAACACACCCACGGAAGACTACAATTTAGTGAAACTGGAGAGGCAGGGGTGTGGTGGTCCTTGTAGGTTCTAGGTAAGCATTGTATGTAATCCTCTCTTTTACGTTGCTCTGCCTCCCCTTGTTTCTCACCTTGATTCTCAATTTTCTCTCTTCCTCACTCATGTCATGCCTAGGAGACCGTCGTCCTTCAAGGACAAGATCGCCATGGGTATAAAGTCCCACCACCCTCACATAGGGTCATTGAGATGGTTGGCATGCAGATATCCTCAGAATGAAACTGTTGAATTGGGTAGTACAAAGTCCTATTAGGAGAGGCAAGATTTCTCATGGGATCCAAAAGAGCTGGAGAAGTCTCTTGGCTCCATGGCGAAATGTTCACTGTATGGTAAGCCCTCTAGGACAAGTTAAGTCTCTGAGCCTTCTCCTTGGAGTTATAATGTTCCTCAAAATGCTGGCTTAACATTAAAGTAGCAGCTGGATTTCAAGTACCTGGGTCTTGGGGAGAGGGATTTGTGGGTAGGGGGTGAGGGGGAAAGGGAACCATAGAAAAAAGTCACTGGGTAATATCTAAAGAAGTATCATCTCCTTGACAACTGGGTCCTGATTTCCTATGGCATATAACTGCTTTCTTATAACTCTCCTATAACTTTTTCCTCTGTGGAGTCTCTAATGTTTAAAATAGAGACAGAAGGCTTCCACCTGAAAGAAATTTCGCGGCCCAAGAATTTGTGTGTTTTTTCCGACTATATTAGCTGATTTCATAAAAGGACCTCACTTTATCTATTTTCATGACTATTTTCTGCCTGTTTGTTTTCATGCAACTTGTAGAAAGTTAATGTTAAGACTTCTGAACAACTTCAGATCTGATGGAAACTGAGACACACACCATTAAAAGTTATCAAGGGGGACAGCCTAAACACAAACACAGCACAACTGTGCAAGGCTTTCTTTGGAAGCCAAATCAAAAAGCATTTGAATCTGAGACAGAAGCTCTCAGAGCTCTCTGACCCGACAGATCTAGCATTACAGAAAAAGAGAGCGATACCAGCGAAACCACTCTGAAAATGCTTATATAATCTGCTGGCTCATAGCGCGCGTCATCTGGGCTCCCTCAAGTGGCTGGTCCCAGGGAGTGGGCAGCTTTCCTCGTGTTTCAAAGAACCAGTGGTTTTGATCTTAGCACAAGTGTTAGCGGTCTCTGTTTCGGGGACCACAGCTTCAGGCCCTGCGAAAGTGTAGCACGCATCTGTGTGCAGCCACAGTTTGTCAGAAATTGGTACCCAGGGACTAAGTTCCACATAGTTCTGAGATCTCATCATCCAAGAAAAGAGTGAAAGGACGGGGACAGAATCACAGAATCACAGAATCACAGAATCACAGAATCACAGAATCACAGAATAGTAGGGGTTGGAAGGGACCTCTGTGGGTCATCTAGTCCAACCCCCCTGCCGAAGCAGG
>Ga0065711_1031718_pt1 | contig 28925 bp, 19 predicted proteins | sample Hoacrofraction12_FD_59098 | JGI IMG/M metagenome (GOLD analysis project Ga0065711, IMG submission 59098) | Hoatzin crop microbial communities from Cojedes, Venezuela - Epithelial fraction 12 v2 (version 2) | ecosystem: Host-associated > Birds > Digestive system > Esophagus > Crop | place... | reverse complement strand
TTTTTTTTTTTTTTTTTTTTTTTTTTGAGAAGTCCCCTCGAATAGTGTAAGATATTGTAAACCTGATAAGGAGAAATGTTATCCCAGGACTGTATTCCCAGCTTGGCCAGGATGGTTACTGTTAATGGGATATACTAAGGCAGTAATTCTTGTTGGTGGGTAATATATTAAGGTGCAATGTGGAGAGTAAGGTTTCACTTCTATCAGTGGTTGGGAAACCTACCAAAGAGAAAACTCCATCTAGCAGAGGAAAATTCAAATTATGATTTTCTCTATACCTATTCCTTAGGAGTCATCCTGCTGCATTCCATAGGAGCAGTCTCACAGGAGTGAAACCTTTCTACAGCAAACAAAAAAATACGTTCAAAGAAACAGCTGAAAGGTTGAAGCAGTTGCAGGTAACATGGGACAGCTCTGCTGTGTAAGAGGGTCAGGAATAATAAATATTAGAGGACCAAGAAGATCCCAGCGCCACTAAAACCAAAAGCTGTTGTGATTTTAAGACCAGGGCAAAGGTGACTATTATAAGGAAGAGGACATCTTTTAAACAATGCAAGTCATGTTTTAATGAAAGTAATAAAAAAGTGGGACCATAACACAGTAACACACCAGGCCCAAAACATTAATGACTGAAATTAAAATAAAAACTCTCCCCCCTTTTCTTTTTTTTTTTCCTTCCTCCTCCTTTCCCTCAAACTTTGTTGCTGAGCACGATGTCATATGACATGGGATAGCCCTTTGGTCAGCTGGGGTCAGTTGTCCAGGTTGTGCCCCCTCCCTGCCTCTTGCCCACCCCCAGGCTACTGGCTGGGAGGCAGCACGAGAAACAGAAAAAGCCTTGATGCTGGGCAAGCGCTGCTCGGCAATAACTGAAACATCCCTCTATTATCAACACTGTTTTGGTTACAAATCCAAAATTTCTGTGAAGAAAATTAACTCCATCCTCATCAAAGCCAGTACAAATAGCCAAGACATGAGTTAAGTATACCAAAATGGAGTATACCGAAATCTTTATCCACTTCATGGAAATAAGTTATTCCTCCTAGGTCCGTGAGTTCCTAGAAACGAGTTGTGTGAGGAAATGTGTAAGGATGATTCAGTTGATATTTTCGGAGATTTGACCTGAGAAGTTTTGACTAAAGGTTCTTTGCCAAGACTTAAATTTGCTTGTGAAATATTGTCAAAAAGACAACTTAAAGGTCAGTTGCCTTTAAAATAGGAAATTATGAGTAGGAGTAAAATTTGTGTTTGTAGGTTGAGAAGGTGATAGAAAAGCTGATATTGGAGTTTTGAAAAGATCTCTTCTGGAAGCTGTGCAGTTCAGCATCTTCACAAATGAATTAGAAAATGGATGGTTAGGCAAGTGGTAACGTTTTTCAGATCATTCAAAATTATTTTGGATAGTCAAAACTAAAATTGTCTACAAAGATATGCAAAAGAGTCTCTTGCAGGATGAGAGTGAGCCAGATAAACTTAATAATAAAAATATTACAGAATAGATGATGGGTTTGAGAGGGGATTCTAATGATTAATAATTTGTATCTCATGATGATCATGGATGATGGCAAAGAAACTGTTGCCAGGAGGAAAGAGATGCTGGAGTCATTGTGGATAGTGCTGTGAAATCTTATTTCTCAAAAAGGTAATCATGAAGAAAAATAGAGCATTAGGAATTGCTAAGAGAGGAATAATACATAAAGAAAGAAGCAGAAAGCATTACGGGAATAGTTCTAATAGCATCATTTTTTTACTATTCTGAAATGGTGCCTGCCATACAGCTATGTAAATTGTGGTTTAAAAAAAAAAGGCAACTGAACAAATGAAAACAACTCCACAAACTTTCAGGATAGATCCTTGAAGTGCAGGAAATATGGTGAATATATGGTTTTATGAATTGTATGTGTCATAACAACTAGAGAAAAGAGTATTTTTCTTACAGTTTGTGGTACATCAGGTAAAGTCTCCTATAAATACCTTTTTGGTGTAGTCAGCTAAAATATGGAACAATTTCAGTCAAGTTTTTTTTGTCTGTTTTATATTTGATAACATCAACAGTTGATTGACTCATAGTTTTATGAATAAAAGTAATGTTCTTCAAAGTGCGAAGAGCAATTTTAGAATTGTATTTAATTTTGGAGCTCACATCTTGACAATGAAACTGTTATTTTGCGTCAAAATACAATTTGGAACTTCTGCTTTGGAAAGTATGTAATAGGGTCCTATCTTATATAAACCTGACTTTCTTACAGAGGCAAGAGAGATCAATGCCATAGTATTCACATGCTACAAATGAGAGCTGTTTAGAGTACTTTTTTGGTTTTAAGCCGTGTAGAGGAAAGGCAAAGTTGTGTCCTCTCAGCCTATTCCACTTACTTCAGAATAAGTTGTAATCTAAAGGGGTCTTCAGATATCAAATGCTATCCATGTTGCTGAGTGTCGTCCTCTCTTCCTAACTTTTTCTTTAGTACATGAAAGAAGATGTCATCTTGAGGACTGTAGTTTTTGGTCTTCTGTTTTAACCATCTTTGACCCTGAAAGGGAAGGCGATACAATGGTGCTTACCATCATTTAATGTCCCATAAATAATCGTACTGAGAAGTAAAAAAGAAAGTACAAGTATCATCGGCTTTTCTCACTGCCATTTTGTTGACAGCATTTTCTGGCTACGGAAATATTCATCTCGTTAGCTAGAAAATGGAACCAACTGAACTGCTGCTTAAAAGGGCAAATGTTATTTAAAATTTAGTAGAGCTTGGGATCTCTTCTCCTAATAATCAGAAATCTTTGGATGACAGGTTCCTTGTTCTTGTGGATGGAATTGGGTTCTGACCCTCTCCTCCTCTTTCTGTGACTGGCTTTCCCACAGTGTATGTGGATAAGCATATAGATATATAGTATACTTTATAGTATATGGAAAAGCAAGCTGCAAGCCAAATAGATGGAAGTATCTAAAGTTCCTAGTGTTGACCTTGAATCTACTGCCTAGAGGATGATAAAGAGAAGATGGATGTGTATTTTTCAGAGAGATGCATGGTGAAAGGATAAGAGGCAGCAGTTACAAGTTTCTGATTGGATGTAAGGAAAACTAGGTAGTTAAGCACTGGAGTGAGCGGCTTGAATCGGCCATGGAATATCTTCCCAAACATGATTGCATAATCAGTTTGCTCATGGCCTTAACTTTGAAGATGGCTTGCTTTGAGTGGGTGGTTGGACTAGATGATCTCCAGAGGTCCATTCCAACCTAAATTATTCTATGAATCTATAGAAACAAGTCTACTTACAGCACCTTCATTTACCTGAGGGTTTTTTTTAATGGGAGGAGGCAGTGACATAGGAAATGGTAATCCTGGAAGTACTGTGTTCTTGTAGAACTTTCTTGATTAAGGAAAGTCTTGGATATTTAAAAGCAGCTATGATTTGGAAGCCTTTAGAAGGGCATGTTTTCACTCTTACGCCCTTTCATGGGTAGGTGGAATGATAATTCTTTGTACTGCCCTAGCTTTTCATGTATGGACCCTCATGGATTGCTACTGGAGTCACACAAGAGCTGCAGAAAATTTTGGCTGCTCAGTTTTGAGTGAACTGCAAAAGGGAGGCTCATACAGGGTTTTATAGTTGGAAGTAGTGGAGCAAATCTTTATGAAATTATTACCTACATAAATAATATAATTCATTTCTTTATAGGACAGTGTTAGCATCAGAATGATTCAGTTCTACACTTGTGTTACATTCATGCCAACATTTGCAATGTTTAACTTTATTAGTTTCCCAGTCAGCACTTTGCACATCATCCTGACTGTACAGATGCAGTACACCACTCTGGGACATGTTTCCTAAGCACAGCTGGGACTGTAAAAGCAACAGCTATCTCTCAACACCTGGACAAACCCAGCTGCTCCTACCTGCAGGGGAAGGACTTGGACCTTTCAATGCAGCTTTCAAGTAAGGAGGAGTGAATGACTTCCTCACTTGCATGGAGGGTTGGAAAATAGTCAGGCATGAGGAACATAAGGCAAAAAAAAAAAAAAATTCTTTGTGGAATGTGAAAAATTGAAAAAGAGGTGTCTTCTAAAAAGTAGTAGCTTACAACAAACATGTTTGAATTGAGCACTGTATGAGGCTGCAGAGTCTAAGCTGTGTGTGGTCTTTGGGTGGGCTGAAAACGGAAATGCTAGGCAGCGCTCTTGGCAGTCATTGACATGTGATGGCTCTTTGATTTGTATAAAATAGATTTATATTTTATTGATTCGTAGCCGGCATGTTGTGATAGCAGCAAGCAACTTATTTACAAAGTGAAAATATGCAAAGTAAATGACATGAATCAAAAGAAGCATTACAGAAATATGAGCAGCCTGATATTGTGAAGACTGAAACAAACAAAAGGATGCCAGTAAAATAAACACTGATTTGTTTGCTAGCAATGTATTCTGAAGCATACACGTTGAACCTTCTTAGAGGAGGAGGAATAATTCTGTGTAGGGGGTACTTCAGACATATGATGGACTATTCTTTAAAGAATGTGATTCTGAGATTTAAAACGAAGATCAAAACCAACAACTGAACAGACTTCAGTCACTTAACTGATAATGTGATCATTAATATGCATATGTATATTTATAGCACTGTAAGAACTATATCACTTATAGCTAAATGTTACCAGATAAAATAATTGCTCTCTTAGACACAGGCCTTGTGAATTCTTTTATGATAATAATACTCTTTATTTTCAAGAATTATGTATTTCTGGTAACATAGGTGATTTGGTGCATCAAGCATGAATTTATTTAAAGATTTTTACTTGGACTCTACTTTTGAAAAGCTTTACATCAATGTGATTGCTTTCCATTTTTCACCTATTCTAGCAGTTTTTTTAAACTACTTTTGTGGTGATTATTGTGAAGTTCTGTAAATCTTTTCAGACTAAACAAAATTCTACTCATAGGAGTCCCTAACCCAATACTTCTGGCAGGTCAGTTTTTATTTTAAATGGGAGAAATTTGGCACTTGTTGGACACTTTGCTGCTACGGTAGCACCATATGACCACTTCCTCTTTATCCCAGTTTCATTTTTTTTTTGATCTGTACATAAGAGAGTTTTAAAAAGTCAGTATTAAGTTAGTGTCACAGCTAAGTTCAGTATATTTGTCTCAAGTTGGCAAAACATGCTAGATCTGGCCGAAGAAAGTGTATTTTGTTGTCTGTAGTGGAATGCTTATTTTTGAAACACAGACTGATATATTTTGTTAAGAACTGCTCATTTGTCATAACAAGACTTAAGTGCATTCCTAAGAATTTATATATATGTGAGATAATAGGTTTCTTCAGTAAGTGTGTTACATATCTCGCTTTTCTTTTAAATGACTTTTAGGTGGAATAGTTGAGATGATACAGTCTTTCTGTAACTTGTAATTCAGAACTAGAGTGAGTTACGATTAATAAAGGAGCAAGGAAGGCTTCATGGTCCAGAATACAACGAATCTCATGCTTCCAAGCACAAATCCCGTATGTTCTCCATGTCTGTGGGCAAAGCAGCAAACCTGCTCCTTTAGCAAGTCCTGCCCTGTCTTATCAGCAGTGGTGTACGAGGCTGCATTTTCAAGCCTTAGCCTGGGAAACTGCTCCCTATCTGTCTGAGAAAGTCAAGAGTTCAGACCTGTCATAAGAAGCATTATCACGTTCGGTGAATGTGAGCGTGGAAAATAAATGCAAAATCAGAACAAGTAGAAAAGAGAAGTGAGAGGTCCTGTATGTGCAGAGACATGTAGTGGAAAGTAGGACTAGAAAACAAACCAGTGGTGGTAGCAGATATATCCAGGACAAGGCAAAGGGTCCTAGGAGGTGTGTGACTCTGCAACACTGAGAAAGAAGTGCAGAACATGGGCATCCTTGTGTCATGTCAACAGGTGATTTACAACAGGCGATGCAGAAGGGAAAAAATTGCTTCAAATCCTTGAGACTTTGCTGTAGTTGTACAAGTTTGTTAATGCTTAGCAAGATGCTTTTATGAATAGCACAGGGAAATGGCCAAGAAACGCTTGCCTGTTGCTTGGACATACCGTGTACGCATGGCTTTTTGTTTTGCATATGTTTTATTTTGTCTTTTTAAAGTGGATTAAGTGCTTTGTTCTTGGAGGTGTATGTGATTGCTGGATTTGCTGAATTCGCTTAGTGAATTGGTTGCTCAGTCATGTAGAACTTTGCCCAGTAAACACTGGAGGCTCTTTGTTTCAGGGGAGTGTTTAACAACATGTGTCTTTGAGGAGTGACTTTAAAGTAAATTGGTCTTACTGGTTAGACTAGACAAAGCATATGCTTTGCTGGCAGGGACGACTGCAAACGATGAGTTACAAGACTTCCCCACCTCCCAAGGAGGAAATATTGTATAGTAGTTAAGAAGCAGAATTTCATGCTGTTTTTCAGCAAAGATGCTTAACTTTTAAACACAGGCTTCAGCCTCAGTGAATTAAAGGCACATTAAAGCAGTTATTTTCAGATAAGCATGTGACTGAAGAATAGTGGTTTATTTTGGCTTTAAGTAATATTAATTTCTATTCCAGACTTTTGCTGCCAGCTGTGGGACGCTTTCAGCTTCTGGCTTTTTTTTTACTGTACTGTCTTACAAATGAAGAGATTGTCTATGTAAGAAGCTTTCACATATCTGAAAAATAAATCAGTAGCCTTGGATAGAAGTCTCATGGCTTTTCATGAATGAAGTGGAACACTTTACATTGAAGGAATCAAATTACTATCCTTGAAGATCTTTTCAGAGGATAGCAGAAGATACTTTATCCTTTGCAGAAAGGGGAAGAGAGAGAGGAGATGGTCAGGGAAACTTTGGAGGGGAGGGGGAAGAAAAAGATAGTTTTGGGAAGTAAGCTTTTTTCTTTTCAAAAGATGTAAGTCTCTCTGTGCACTTTGACTTGATCAGTTGAGCAAACTTGCGTATGAAGACATCATCTTGAAAATAATGGTTGCTTTTCTGTTTTTATGGAATGTCTTTCTCATGGAGTGACTTACTACAACTGGTTTGGCCACTAACATTTGAAAAGGGACACTACCCTTTGCTTTGTCAATAATAAGAAATTGTCAAGTGACCTGACCTCGCTTTATTGACAAAACAATTCATTAATGGCCTAGGTGGTTTTTTTTCACTTTACTCTTACTGGTTGAACAGGCAGCTAAGTCAAAAGAGACAACAAATTAAGGACTGTGCAAATTCAGTAGAAGAGAGATTAATTCTTGAGCATGTTAGATCTGGTTGAAATTTTAAAAGAACATTGTAAATCTGTCTATTAGTATTGTAGTCATTACTTTCGTGTAGTTTAGTTTACATGTAAAATCATTTGTATTGATCTGCGGTGGTAGTCCTTATTATAAACAGGGCTACTAAAACTCGTTTTCTCAACTTTTGCATGTTGTATAAAGCACAGCATGTTGCTTGTCTAGCTACTCTTGCCTGACATATGAGTAATAGACTTACTTGCATGTAAGTATTGTAATACACTCTTCAATGGTTAGTTTTTAGAGATGACATGAAAATCTCTATAAGTGTAGTATTTCATTTCTTTTTTATTTTCACTTTCCTCAGGCCATGTGCACTAAGAAACTTAATTTCAACTAACTGCTGTGAGCTTGGTTTCACATTGCATCAATTTTAAGAACTATTGCTGCAGTGACAGTTTTTATCCAAGCTTTTTTCAGTAAAAGCACTGCTGGAAAATAGGGGGGAAAAAAACCAAAGCTCTCCAAAAACCCTAAGCCCTGATTTTTTTTTTTTTTCCTGATTTATCTTTTGCTTAGCTGCTTCTCTCTTCACTGAGTAGAAGAAGGGTTTGAAACTAAATAAAAGTGGAACAACTGAGACTACACAGTAAATATTTGCAGTTTTTGATGTACGGAGGTTTAAGAGCCTGTGTTTGAGGATGCACTGGAGGAAGCACCTCAAAGAGTGTCTTCAGAATGGATGAGCTGGTTTTTGCATGTCAGTTGGTGTAATGGTTTAGATTAGAGCTCTGTAAACTGATGAAAGCAGGAGATGCTATAGTAACTTAATCACATAGAGGCACAGTGGTCTGCTGAAGAAGAGCTGCATGGAAATAAGCATGCTGTGTCTGTGTTAGGAACGTTCCCTTTAATAGTACTTCTGGGTTTTCCACTTTTTACATTAAAATGTTTAGTAATTGCAAAGCAGCTCTTTTTGTATTTCTTATGTATTTCCATTACAGTGAAATAACTGTTCTACGTCACTAATTGTCTGGTTTTGGTACCTGGTATATGTTTAGTTAGCTTCTTCCATAAGGATCAAAAATAGCCTTTTAACAGATGTCCAGCTTATATATTTTTGTATTTCCTTAACTGATAATATTGGCAGGATGGTATTTGAGGCATAGTGAGAGATGCTGGTAAATCTCTGGGTTTTGCAGTTTGTAGGAGTGTGCTTTAAAGCCCTGGAGCTTCTTAATGACGTTTTGGCATTAAGTGTGTACCTCAGTCTTACCTTCTGGTGCTCACCAAAAGGTTCCTTTGGATACAAGATACAAAGCGTTTTGTAGGTTGAAATCAGACATTTCTAAAGTGTGCCGTTATAAAGAAGTTGTACTTGAGTGTTATATACCACCTGTTAATGTTTCCTTATATTCAGAAAATTAACTGTGATGAGAACAGTATGCTTTCTGTTCTCCTCTGGACCTTCACATAGTGTGTGGATGAAGTTTTTAGAACAAACAGATTTCTTTCCTGAAGCTGTCTTTACAGTGTCTTGAAATCTTCTGTGTTGCCAGAGAGCGGCAATAAGACAATAAGGCGAAAAAAACTCAGTGTGCACATGCGCGCGTGTGTGTTAAGACCTGGACATGTACCTAATAAATTGCTGAGCTTACAATGAAAGCATTTTTTCTCAGAGGTGCATTCTGGATTAAGAATTGAGGCATTCAGCAACTTACAGTAAGGGAGTAAAAGATAAAGAGGAAGGAGGAAAAGAAGTCATGCCTGTTGGTAAGGGTTCGCTCTCCATATCTTTCAGGCACAAGACGAATGGCACCTGAGTTGCCTACGTATTCTGACATCCACTAAATTTATTGTTCTACAAATACCTTGAATTTTTTCACATCCAAAGATTTGTTTACAGCACAGAGATGGATCATGCAGTTTTTTTCTTCTTTTAGTTTGTATTGTCCTTATTCATCACTTACTTTTGTCAGGACTGTGATGTTTGACTTTGTTTTTGTGCGCAGGATTGACTAAATTTAAGCCAAGGATACCTGGATGTGCCAAAGGACAAAATGACTGTTACTCAGTTTGTCGTGTTTGCCATTATTAAACAGTAATCACTGTAAGGGAGAGGAATAGAAATTCTTTGAATAGCCCTGTCCTATCACTGTTTGCTGTGATCAAAATGTAAGTCAGCTTTGCCAAGGTATACTGGTTATTTCCCATTCAAATTACAGAGGAGAAACCATCCTCTGGAATATTGCTGGCTTGTAGCTGTCAGCAAATGCTGATAAAGTTAAGGTGATCTTTGAATATTTTGTAGTATTATGGTGTGTTAGTCTTAGTTAATGAAACGTTTTCTCTTTACCGCCTGTAAAGGAGCTGGCCATAAAAGTTGTTGAATGAATATTTATGATTCTCTAAGCAAAGTGTACAAAAGTAATTTTAGCAAATGTTATGAAATAAATTAAAAAGGGTAGATTTTCTGTGGTGTTTGTTTTAAAGGAACTAAATCTGAGTAGAGCTTCTGTGCTCAAATGTCAGGAGTTGAGGTCTAAAGTAAATCTGGGCAACGAGCTAAATTTACTGTTCAGGCTTACAGTTCCAGATTGCTTTTCAGAAGTAATAAAGTCTTGCTGCTTTAGCTGACACATGACTGACCAAAACTCTCTGGAGCATTACACCACCATGAGACAGATCTAATCACACCAGTTTTCTTAAATCTCCCAGGAGATTCTTATTTAATACTTTGTAAATATTTGGTTACTCTTCATATTATTTGTTATGTATCCATAGCCAAAAATCTAACTTACCTGACTGAGTGATTAAACACAAAATTTAACAGTTGTCATTTCAGGTCAGGATAGCTGAGGAAAAAGTGCACTGCAGGAGAGAGCACATTTTGCATGCAAGTGTGTGTGTGTTCGGGTATCTGGTTTCCAATAATGGAGACTTTTATTGGCCTTCTGCAACTGGCGCATCTCAAGCTCTGGATTGTGACAGGATGGTGCTTGCAAGAACGGGGTTGACACACTCTGCTGAGAGAATATAATTGTTGGTTCTGTATAAACACCTTGGGGAGATAAGATCTGTTTGGAAGCTCTGGAATCCAAAGAGCTGGGGGATGTAACCGGAAAGCCTCAAAACCTTGGGCTGAGATTGGCATATCTGGTCTGCAGCTGCAAGGAGGGAGGGTCCTCCAAAACACGTGGCTGAAGTACCTGGAAGCAAAGGGAAGTCGTGTTTATCAAATTGTTTTTTCAGGTTACTCTTATATGTTAAGTTTTATCCTCCTGGACTGTTCATACATATCAAGTGAGACCAGAATTTGCCTTTCTTATATACAGTATAAAGAGTGTATGGGGGGGGGCACATTCAGTTTACATCTGTGAGTGAAATGGAAATGGGCAGAATAATTTACAAAAGTACTATCAGTTGAGAAAGTGTTAATGAAGCAGCAGCAAAAGGATGTATTGTGCTCCAATTTCCAAGCTAAGCAGAGACAGGTTATTGCAAAAGACTCCGAAGAACGTGAACAGTACAAATAACTGGTGAAATCTGTGGCTGTTGTCTTCCTGAAATTCTTTAGGTACCGGCTGCTGTATTAATGGGTGTTTTGGAAGCTAAGTAAAATCTTAGACTCTACCTGCAATGTGATCTGGGGACATTGTGTGTGTGTTTTTCTTCCACCATATTTGGCGATAGTCATTTTTGATAGTAGTGGACCTCACCAGATGTGACAAAGTAATCATATGGAGTTTGGGATTAGTGCTAACTGCACCTTTCTTTGGTGTCTTTGTTGTCTTGTGATGCCTTGATTCTTGGGTTTCCAGTCTCATTGTCCCATTTATTTTATCCATGCACTGGCCTTTCACTCAGCTGCCCAAGAGGGAAAAAGCTTGCTTATTGCAAGTTTGGCTGCCATTTTAGTTTTATATTTAAAAAGAAGTAGAAATATATTTGTTTATAACTATTTTAGTACCTGATGGTGTCATTACTGTAACAGTCGCTGTGCTTGTTTTGTTGGCTGTTCTTAGCAGTGTGGGCCAACTGATGGAGCACATCGCTCTGATGGAGCTCTGCCCTATGACTAGCTTGCCACTTTTAGGTAGCAAATGGCTTTTCAGTCAGTGTGTACTGACAAAGAGTTACTACTTTCTGTACTTACTTCTGGGATTTGTTGCCATGTCAGTACAGTCCGTCAGAGGCAGGCAATGCAAGGGGTGTTAAAAGAAGCAAGTCGAGCTGCAGCTGTCCAGGTTGTTCGTGTCTCCTGGAAGGTGCTCCGTCTTCAGCTCTGCTAGTGCTGCACTCCACCTCACAGATTATGACAAGAAATTCGTTCCCACTTAAATGCTTCAGGAGCTTGTGCAGTTGCAGAAGTTAATACCAAAACAGAAAATTAACTTAATTTCTAGGCTCTCCATTGTCTTCTCTCGATTGAGGCAAAATAACAAGCACCCCCTGTCAAGGGGAGAAAGGGAATGAAAAAAAAGAGAGAAAGGAAAAAATGAGACCAACAAAGGCTTAGTAAAGCTCCTGTAAAGCCCCAGTGCTACAGGAACAAGAGAAACCTCAGGTGACATCCCAAGAGAAGACGCAACAGAAAACAGTGCTATGGAAGGCACATGCACTCAGTTTTTGAAGAGAGGACAGTAAGACAACTTGTCAGATGAGGGTGGAAATGAATCTTAGCTTTGTTGGGGCACAGAATTTGGTGATGGTAGTTTTGCTGGGGAAGATCAACCAAAGAAACGGAATAGTGAAATTATGCCTGTGGAGACAACTTCATTGAAAAGAGACAAAGAGAGAGTTAAGGAAGATGGAGCTGTAGTTGGAGGGAGCCTTGTTTTCAGATGGGCAAACTGAGTGCACTCTCTTGGGAAGGAGCAAGGAGGACAAGATGGGTGAGGCAGCAAGTAAAGGCACATGAAGAGAGAGTCTGAAAAACACAAAGCTGTCAAGGAATGTCTGATAGAAGGGAACGTTGTGATGAGGAAAGGAAAAATTAGGGGAAATGAAGTTTGCATAAGGAGAAAGTGGCACATTAAGTTTTTCCTTGATATTCTGGTATTTTTATTTCCTACGAAGGCTGTTGGGATGTCTGACTTTGGGGAAAAAATATTGAGGTGCTATTAATGGTTCTATTAACATGAAGCATGCTTTGAAAGTTATTTTAGGATCTCTGTGTTTATTTTGGTAGAATATTATGCAGTGTACCTTTGAGTTAAGTGAGAGGTTCGTTTGTGAAGTGGAAAAGCTCACTCAGTGGTGTAGGTCAGGTGCAGGTATAAAAACATGCAATCAATTGCCATTAATCCAAAACTGCCCGGAAGCGTGGGGAGGAGAGCTTAGAGTTAGGTGGGAAAGAACTCGGTCTGCTGTAATTGAGTGAGAGGAGACAGGAATCTGATACTTCCATGTGGATCACTCCAGCCATTAGAGAAAGCTTCACTTTGACACCTTCACAAAAGACTTTTGTGCAAACCAAATTACTTGCTCCAAATAGCGTGTTTTATATAAGAGTGAATATATAAGAGAATATCTGAAAATGTTGCTACCCAAAAATGGCATACAACGGTCTGACAGTTTAGCAGCATTCTTTGGATAAACGTAGTTAATATGTGCTAGGACACAACACCGGGTTCACTGTGTGGGATCAATACCTTGTCCAAATTCAGTGTGCGTATAAGCACATGTAAGCACATGCATGCATACATCTATATTACAATGACTAAATGCAGGAATGTTTTGCTGTGCTGTAATCAGATGCCTTGTTCTCTTGTAGCATACAGATGCTGTGTATATATACCTTGTGCTACTTTTCAGTTTAGGCTTGTGACTTTATTTAAAAGTTTTGTGAGACTTAATATTCAGAAGAAATTCTATAAGCAAATGAAGGCCTGTAGTTTTTCATACAGAGATGAATTTGGGGTAATTTTTGTAGCTGCTCTTCAGAATTGGGAAAATAAATATTTTTTGCATGTGTATTTAAGTGTGAGTGTAAAGTTAAACTTGTATTATGTGGCAATCTTCACTACTTTGAATTTACATGGATTTTCCAGTAGGAAACAGCAGAGAATTTATTGCAGAGACACTGGCACTGCCTTCGGTATCTGTTGTGGTGGAGCCATGTACTCTTGCCTCTTGCCTGTGCTTTGTCTGTGATTGTTCAAGTTAGGTTTTAATGTTTGGAATTTCTTGTGGCCTGTGGTGAGCATAACATATGATCTGCAAACTTTTGTGAACTGGATGTGATGGTAATTGCCTGTGACTGCAGAAGCCTGGATCTGGTGGGGAGAGAATCACCATTTCAATTGCAATCCCTAATTTACTCCTACTTAAGAACTGCCTTTGCCATCTTTTATAAAATACCGTGTAACTGAGAAGTGCCATGATGAACATAATGCAACATGCTGTGATACAGATATAACTGGATCCACTGGTGGGACAGTGCCCCTGCCCCCCTGTTGGAAAGAAGGGCAGCTTAGATACAGGTTTTGTCTTTCTTATAATTGCCAGTGGCACATTCTTTAATAACTTACAGTGGCTTACAATAATGAACGATGAACCTTGAGAGCAGAGATTGTGAAATGTGTTTGTTTTGGGATTCAAGTTTATCTTAAGAAGGTTACTAGTAAGGACATCCTTCTCTCTTATCTGCTTACTGTAGATAAAAATTGTAATTTTATGAGGTGAAAGGTTAGTATTCATCTATGCAATCTTTTTCTACCATTTAATAATGTGTTAGAAAATGGTTTTATAGGAATGTTAAAAATGTATGTCTCAATTTAAAAGAAGTTATCATAGAAGGTTTGTTCTGCTAGTTATAAAACCTAAACTGTTTTAAGAATAGTAATTGCTTGACACTTCATAGCTATTTTTCTGAATAATTTAAAAAAAAAAAAGGTTGGTGCTTTATTCTGAAAAAGTTCGAAGGATGTGAGTATGAATGGTTCTCGGTTATTTCTGTCTTTCAAGAGACAGTATTCATTCTGGTAATGAGTATTTTTGCCTTCCTCTTTCTGTGGAGAAAAATTTATGCGCAGTATCGGAGACCATAAGCGTTACTTGTTTTGGTAATCAAAATGGCTGAAACACCTATAGAAGAAGCAATGAATGTCTGCTTAGTATTAATCTTCAACACTTAAAAAATGAAAATAGATTTGTGTCAGAATGGAGACACCCTTTTGTCTTGAATTTAGGATTCATCATTCCTTTGTTTGACTTTTCATTGTAGTTTGTTTGCTCGAAGGCCAGTCGATGTAGCAGATGTCTTTGCAGATTGATCAATAGGGGGAAGGTAGAAGGGAAAAGGACTAATACGATTTTAGTAGGTATATTAAGGGTAAAGGCTTTAAGGAGGACACAGGAGGTTCTTTGCCCCCAAGTCTCTGTCTTGTTGATTTTTATATTCCCGTGATGTGCCTGACTTGACTTGTCAGTAACTTGTCGGCTCCGCTCTGATCCAGTTTCATTTGTTCAGCTCCTTAGTAGCATCTAGCTCGTTCATACATCTCCCTGCAAACTGAGAATATAAGGTGAATAGCTGTAGCTTTCTGCTCCAAATAAATGGAAGAAAGTACAAAGATTCTGGGTTTAATGCTTTTATTATTAATGCTGTAATGCCTGAAAGCTCTAAAAATATCCCAGACAAATATATCTGGAAAATCTCTTCTGAGTTAATGTAACATATTGGCCTTGACCAGTGGTGGGGTAAACTAGATCTGTATCATTCCTGACTGATGTTTATCTTATTGATTTCACAGATAGATTGCACAGCCATTACTTTTGGTGCTTCATCATCTTTACTAGCCATTTCTATTGTAGAAGTACTTTGAAAAAGAAATATTTCACTGTCACAATCTCAAATGCAAGTTTCTGCTTAAACTGGGAAATTAGGAAATTAATCTGACTTGTCTGGTTTCATTAACCAAGGCATGTGATATTGCACGTAAACAAGTAACAGTGACAGTTTAAATGGTTTCAACATTACTAGCCTAGTTTTCAGAAGTACGAAGAGAAGTTTCGGAGGGACTTGTTGAAATAGAGTCTGAGTATCTGAAGGTCTGGTGTATCTGGTATCTCTAGTATATCTAGAGGCCTTTTCAAGGTCCTTTTCTTTGCAGTCTATCTAAGTAGTCTTGCTGAAGGCACAATTGCCCAAACTTGGTCCGAAGTGTAGACCCTAGACATGACATGTATGAGGATGACAGTTAATATACTTTGAAAGATTCAATTAGTGATTCTGTTTTTCTCTTGTTTTTCTGTTTGGTTGTGTTTTTTTGTTGTTGTTTGTTTGTTTTGTTTTGTTTCATTGGGGTTTTTTTTGCTTCACACAAACATCTTTCATTTAAAGAGAAAAAAACTGTGGATACCATTGTGTGTCTATGGTGATGTATTCTGATTTTTTTTTTTTTTTTTTAAAGGGAGAGTAGTTTATGCAGACGGAAGCATAAGTTGGTTTAAACTCTTTCTTCTTCAGGTTCTCATATTTTCAGTGCATAATGCTCTTGAGAACCACCTTGTTCTTTTGCTTTTCCATTCACAAATGTGAATTTGATAGTCTTTACTGTCACTTTGCCAACCGTGAGCAATTTGTTACTTTCATTTGTGGTAGGAACAGAAAAAAAAGGAGATGAACCAGTTATTAGGCATGGCTTGGGGTTGTTCTTCTGTCCTAACCCTGTGTGGGAATTAAGCTACTTATGCTAAAGTAAAGGTGTTGCCTGTTAAACTGATATGTGCAAAACTACTATGGAGCAATGTGGGCATGGTTAATAGAATTTAGCTTGCATACTGTTGCTTCACTGTGACAAAAGCCATTTCATACTTGATTTTTTTGTTGTAATGTGCTTCTAGAGAACTTGCGTGTGCTACCTTCTCCATGTAATTGTTCCACCTGTAAATTATGGTCTTGTGATTATCCTTCACATATATATATATATGTGTGTGTGTATATATATATATATATATGGCTTTCTTGGGTCTGTAGCCATTACTGATAAACAAATCATCATCACAGAAAAGGCAGTAGCAACTGCTCTCTTAAACGTCCATTTCATTAAACCAAATTGCAGAAAAGCTTTGAGGTGCAAAAACCAAGGAATACAGTATCACAAAAAACCTACAAGATAATTTAGGAGTTACCGTACCAGTCCACTCCATAATCCAGGGCAGCATGATAATTTTGGCCTAAATTCTCACATGGAAACAAGTGGGAATTCACACAAGAGGTTTTGGGTTTTAAAAACCTTCCTTATTATGGCTATTTGGATGTCAGTGTTTGGCAACCAAGTCTCTGTGAGCTCACCCTACAAGTGCAGTGGGGAGGGCAAGATTGGTTGAGATATACTGGATTGTCCCTTGAAAGCATATCTCCTTCTCCGTGGACTTGATAGATTATATTATGTTTTTACTAGGTTCTAGTGAAAGGGGATAGCAAGCTTTTCTGAGTTAGGTAGTCCAGGTGATTTACAAAAATGGTGCTCCCATCATCCCACGAATGATTTGTAGGCAGGAATCATTCTAAACAAGCAGATGTTAGTTAGGGGCTGGTGTTCTAGCAAAATACATCTAGCAGTTATTAATATTTGTAAAATGCATACATGAAAATTTTCAATTCACATTTTCTAAAGAGAAAGGGGATGTATGCAATTCAAACTACAGTGAATGTCTGGAAGAACTATGGTCAACACTGAACACTAGCCCTTCTATTTAATATCAGTAAAATAAAATTATTTTGGGGCTCAGCAGTTTCACAATATCACAGACTGGTTGAGGTTGGAAGGCATCTCTGAGGGTCATCTGGTCCAACCCCCCTGCTCAAGCAGGGTCACCTAGAGCCAGTTGCCTACAACTCAGTCTGCACACCTTCTGAATATCTCCAAGGATGGGGACTCCACAACATCCCTGTGCAACCTGGGCCAGTGCTTGTTCACCCTCACAATAATAAGGCGTTCCCTGATGTTTGGAGGGCACTTACTGTGTTTTAGCTTGTGCCCGTTGCCTCTGGTCCTGTCACTGGGCACCACTGAAAGGAGCCTGGTTCTGTTCTCTTTGCATCTTCTCTTCAGGTATTTATACACATAGATGAGATTCCCCCCGAGCCTTCTCTTTTCCAGACTGACCAGTCCCACCTCTCTCAGCCTTTTGTCACGTGAGGGGTGTTCCATTCTCTTCATCAGTTTTGTCGCCTTTCATTGGAATTTCTCTCCAGTATGTCCATGCCTCCTTTGTATTTAGGAGGCCAGAAGTGAATCCAGCTCTCCAGGTATGGCCTCACCAGTGCTGAGCAGAGGGGAAGGATCACCTCCCTCAACACCATGGCAACACTTCAACTTATGCAGCCTAGGATACCATTAACCTCCTTTGCCACAGGGGCACATTTCTGGCTCACGTTCAACTTAGTGTCCACCAGGACCCCTGAATCCTTTTCTGCCAAGCTACTTTACATCTGGATGGTTTCCAACATATGCTGTTTCTCAGGCATGTCTTCCTTGGTCCACGCTTTCCTCTTGGTCACTGGGTCCTTGGGTTTCAGAAGGTCGATCTTCCTAGAAAAGACTGAGATGACAAAGGCAATCAGTACCTCAGCCTTTTCCGTGTCCTATATCACCAGGGCCCTTCCCCTGCTCAGCAGCAGGCCAACATTTTCCCTATCCTTCTTTTGCTATTTGCAGACTTACAGAAGTCCTTCTTGTTGCCCTTGACGTTCCTTGCCAGATTCAACTGTGCCATATTCAGTTCAGCTTAGTTGGATATTATGCAAGACAAGTCTGAGAGCAAGAAAATGTTTTAACGTCATACCTCCTGTGTCTTTAGACATAAGCTGTTGGTACAGATGGCTGTCATCTTCTGTGTTTGTCCAGCACCATTGTGTTGTGATTAATGCAAAAATAAAGAGGATAAAATAAGATTATATTTGTGAATAGAACTATTGCTATTGCATCCTGAAGTACATTTTGGGGAGAACATGTAATTTCCTACACAAGCAGTGGTAGTTTCAGTGTCAGTGTAGGTAGCTGTTTATACAATTGATATCTCCACGGTACTGCGTCACATAACCTGTCCATTGGTTTGAGTGAGTTGCCATTTCTTTTCTTTTTTATTTTTTTTTTCCCTTGGCAGTATTTGATCTGTATTTATTAAATAGCTCTTAAACTGTATCTGTTAAACTGCTCTCCACTTGTATTAGAGTGCATTTTGTCCTAGCCTTCCTGAGTTAAGATGTGTTGGCTTTATTCCAGATTCGGTGCGTTGTGACACAGAGTAGGAGATACTGCAGAGTTTTATCTTTTTTTGGTGTTTGCTTTCTTCCCGACGCTAGCAACTGTTGTAATTTAGGACAAATGGATGTCTTTGGCCACTGAATTCTGCTCTTCTTTAAGCAGGCTGAGTATGAACGCTTTTGGGAGACGTGGCAGAGGGTGGTAGCTTCAGTTATAGCTCATGGGAGTTTTATTAGGGAGGAGCAGAAAAGAAATGGGAGAGGAGAGGAAGCAAGGTATCTGCCAGCACCTTGACTGGTGGAATTAAAGTGGTTTTGAACAGCATCTTTGTCTGGAGCAAACAAATGCATGGGTATGGATTTGATTCTCTGCATAGGTGTTTCAAATTGTTTTGGCTGCTGTTCTGAAAATAAGCAATTTTAGATATTTTTCTCTGATGTGGACTGGAAAAAATTGTTGTAGAAAGTAATATGTAGGATGCAACATAAACCTATGAATTTTCTCTGCTGGTTTCATTCTGTCTGGCTTGTTTTTTGCAGTTCTTTATAGATTAATTCTATGAAGTTGGGGTTTTTTGTTTGTATGTTTGTTTTTTGTTTTTGTTTTTGTTTTTTTGTTTTTTTTAAATTGAATATGGAAGAGAACCTGTGGTTGGGAAATTGAGTTTTATTTATCTCTATAATATTCTTGCAGATACTACTGTTAGGGATCATCTTCATGATTACTGAGTGTGTTCAAATGTATCAGTAATTTGGTGGGAATATTCATGGTTTGAGACAGAGCATTTAAAAAATAAACAACCCAAAAAACCCACAGTGTAGGGAATTCCTGAGGGTCGCTGAAAGGCAAAAAGGACTGACCTCGGCTCTAGGTTTAGAAAAGTACAGCAGCATCATGCCAAACTTCTACTGCTGTGTTTTCTAGTAGCTACCCGTGTTCAGAAGGACTGCTTCTGTCCTACTGTAAAGTAAGGTTTTGGTCTATCACAGAAATAAGCACAGTATTAAGTACTTCATATTGATTCTTAGCTTGTTTCTCTTATTGCTACTGTCCTGGGCTTAGGCTTTAAATGTTGTGATTTACAATGCTATCAAAGGTTTTTGTTTCCCAGGGTTAAAAGTCATGCCTTTGTGCATGTAGTATTATTATTTTAAAATCTCAGCCATTAAAAATTTTCGCCCTTAAACAAATGTTTTGGTTTATTGACAATCTTCTGTTTACAGACTGTGTAAGCATGGTTTTTTTTCACGTTCTTGAGTCAGTCAAGAGCAGGGCGGGTTTTTCTAAGGCTGTAAGTATTCCCAGATGGTGAACTATTGCTATGCCAAAGCGAAAGCAGCTGTACCTCATCTGTGTGTGGTGCTTCATCCAGACATTTTCTAGGCATGAGCCTAGAAATATTTGGTATAAGCAACTTAAGAGAAGTGATTGCAGGTAAGTGGGAGGATGTGGGTTTTTTCCCCTGGTGTTCCTAACTCTAACACAGGGGTCTCCAGGGTCAGTAGGTCTAGTCTCTTGTCTTCTCCTGCATCGGATAACTGTGTCATACAGGCCCTTTCAAAGGTTTTTTATGCTTCATCTTAATTATGTGTTTTCCTGCAGCATATGTGTTGTTTGTGGAGGTAAAATATTCTTACTAACTCTCCTCATGTTGAAATTGTGTAGCTCAGCTACAATTCACCTGCAGTTTTTGTTTACATGTAAAGAGACAATTTTAAGGATGGGTTTGGTTTTTGGTTTTGGTTGGGTTGTAGGTTTGGGGGAGGGGTTTGTTGGTTTGTTTGTTTTTCTTTTTTTCTGGGATTGACAGTGGAGGTAGCTCATTTACAACTCATACATTATTTGAAGGATTACCCTTTGGGACCCTCGGTAGGCATGTTTTCTGGGTGGTTCCTCACCAGAGAGGGTGAACTGAGATGAATCTCGGGAGTACAGACTTCCCCATGCTGAGTGGACCTTCAAGCGAGTCTGGGGATGAGTGGAGGTGGGTATGTCCAGGTTCCCTGTGGGTGATGCCGAGACAGTCGAAGAATCTGTGAGCTGAGCAGCTCTGCTGGTAAGGATCCTAGCAAAAAGACAGCCTTAACTCCTTTGAGTTTCATTCTCAGGCGGGGTGTTATTGAAGGAAAAATGAAGTAATAGGCTGTTAGCTGACTTGACAGAATTAAGATCCCAAAGTTTTCACCCAAGTGTTTGATTTGCTGTGCTGGAAATTCTCCTGGGCCCTGTCAGCAGCAAAGGCTGCCTCGCAGCATTACTTAAGCATTGAAGTGGAAGTAATTATGTTTTCATGATTTCTAAATTAGTTCAGCAAAATTATCTATAACTTTCACAAGGGAAATGCTTTTTATTATGTCAACAAAATTTTTAGATGTTAGGTAAAAATTTGTTTAGCTGTCCCTTCTTGTTTTCAGCTAGCTTTCATTAAGTATTTCTTTTGTAATGTGATAACGTGATACTATTTTCATGTTTATATTAATTTCTTAGTTTCTTGGTACTTAAGAACTTTGCTTTACTGTATTAAAATACCTTTAACACTGCAGAAACCTCGACTAGAATTAGAAGCTTGTGAGTGAATAGGATTCATTAATGATTTGTCTTATATATAACTGGTCTTGCTGTTCATGGCTTTTCATCTGCAGAAAGTTGTTTTACTATGAACCAGACTTGCTTCTATGTGTGATTTAATCTTAAGCAATTCTAGTGTAAGTATTTGGTTCTAGTATATCTGGAGTCACCCTGCTATGCTTTTACAAAAATTAAAAAGAATCAGTGGAGTTGTGTATGAAGTAGAAAAAATAAATTGTTTTCTGTTTATATTCTTACGAAATAATTTAAGGCTTTATCTCTTGTGAGGTTAATTAATATTAACTCCACTGCTTCTTTTGGTTCGAAGTAATTTCTTCATTTGTTTTATTTACAAGTTGAATAGAAATTATGTGGGAGGTGCCAAAAATAGATCAAAATGCACAGGATTATGCGTATTGGAACAGTCAGGAAAGGGCACAAAGTTTGCGGCAGTTCTGGACTCTAGATGAGAATCACTAGGTCTCTTTTTTTTTTTAATGCTGCAGTCTATCACAGACCTAATACCTTCTGTTTACTTACAGCTCTCTAATACACCTTTCCACCAAGTATTGGAACTGATCTATTTATAGGTCTAGTAGAAGCCCTCCTATAGCTGAAGAAAAATGTGTCACGATTTGAATGCTTGGAAATGTTGGAATGTGCAAGTTGAATGTGTGGAAAAAATAACATTTTTATTTATGTTTTTTTCTTCTTGTTTCCATGTCAAATTCCTTTTCAGCTCTCTCTCAAAATTTGTATTACAGACTAGCAGGAAAAAATAGTCAATGAAACACTACATTTCTGAGCCTTTCAATACTCGCTTTTATCTAACTGATGTATGCTTGTTAGCTTCAAGTATATGATAGTCTGAGAAGACTGCCATCAAAACTGTGGGAGATTCTCATGTTCTTCAGTGCCACGAGCAGTTGGACTGGTGAAGCCAAGGAAGGACAAGGATAGTCTTGGACTATACTGAAATACCCTGCTTTGTGACAAGTGGTGTATAGTTCACAAGAAAACAGCTTTTACAAAATCTAAGGAAAATTATGTTCAAGGGCTAGGCTGTGGGCTACAGAGTTTTTCTCTCTATTTCCTGACTACCTTTTGTACTTAATTGACTTTGTATGCTTTGGGAATGTTTATTTGGATCAGTGCCTCAGATGAGCTAAAAATGAGGTTACCTAAATTTTTGGATCCTGCCAAGAGTTAAAACCTCAAAAATTCGGTGAGGCCAGTCCTAAAGACGCGTTCCTGCAAGTGCAGGCTTAGTGTTTCATGGTGATTACAGCATGCAATGTTAGGGCTGTGTAGGAATGGGAAGGTTTGAGTATTTCTTAAGTGTTAAACTTCAGCAGCTAAATCCCTTTGGGGGTCTGTGCTGTAATAATACCTTTTCTGTTGTTGTTCACAAACTTTTATTTCTGAAGTAATATTAGGTGAAGAGTGTTTGTCATAGTCTGCATTTTAGAGCTGGGATGTGAACACAAAGAGTGTGCCATTTTGCAATGCCTGACACAAAACAACTAGGGTTTTCTTTTTCTTTTTTTGCTGTATGTTGTGTGCTGTACACTTTATTTTCAACCTTGGAGCCCTTTAAAGAGTCAGAAAGCATGTAGATAAGGGTGATCGGATTGATACAGGCTAGTTAGGTTTCCAGAAGGCTTTTGACCAGGTCGCTCTGCAAAAGCTTGTAGTGAAGCTAAGCTGCCATTCTGTAGGAGGAAAGATACTTCCAGAGATAGATAATTATCTAAGAGGAAAAAGAGAAGGTAGGAATAAATTGTCAATATGCCCAGAAGTCATCATCAGGGGCATGCTATAAAGATGTGTGCTTTTCAACATGTTCATAAGGGACCAGGGTGGGGGCCAGAGAACAATGAGAAGATGGAAGTTTGCAGGTGAAAGCTACTTTGGAATAGCAAGGACAGTATGTGATTGTGAGGACCTGCAGAAGGACCATCGCAGTATCACCAGACGTGAGTAACCGGGCAATAAAATGGCAGACAATGTTTTAGGGCAGATAAAGAGATAAATAGTGCACGCTGCATAAAATCCGAATTTCACACACAGAATGATGGACTCGGAGCTTGTCATTGGCACTCTGCAGCAAGATCATGTGATTCATAAAAATGTCAGCTTGGAGCCTAGTCATGGTCAAAAAAAAGCAAATGAAGTGTTAAGAACAGTAAAGGAAGTTCTGTTAGATAATGATATTATGCTGTTGTATAAATTATAACTCACCCACATCTTGATTACTGTATGCCAGCTCAGCTGTCTTTATCTTCAAAGAGTGTAGCATAGCTAGAAAGAACTTCAGAGAAGGATGAGAAGGATAATCAAGGAAAAGGGAATAGCTACTATGTGAGATTGACTGAATAATCTGGGACTCTTCAAATTTGAGACAAATTGCATGGGGACACATAATAGAGGTCTACAAAGTTGTGAATAGTATAGCAGGATGATTGGGATCAATTTGTCACTGATTTGGGTCATTAAAGGAGGCCAGGTACAAAACAGATGGGGATGTCTGTTAATGCTGTCAGTAGTAAACCCATGCATTTTCCCAAATGATACTGCATTCACTAAAAGCTTACATGGTTTTGGGGGGGGAAATGGACCAATACATGGACAAGAGATGTATTAGGGATGGCTAAATACGTAGGAGTATGTCCAGTTCAGGGAGTTCTGACACTGTATCTTCATTTGCAACTAAATGCAGACACTTCGTAGAGAAGGATGTGCCATTTTATTTAGAGAAGTAAGCAACTATGTGAGTATCACCTTGGAACTGTGTAGAAAATTCAGGGGTCATATCTAATTCCCTTGAGTAGCATTTGAATTACCTAAGTGTTTCAACATTTCCCCTTCATTGGGGTGACGCTGATACAAACGAGACAGGATAGCTGTCTCCACAGCCCTGCTCTGTGCAGCCCGATTCATCCCATGAAAACAGTCTCTCCTCTCCATTAAAGCAGGCGAGCATCTCTCAGAAGTGCAGTAGATGAGCATGCAATTAAATTGGAGTAAGTGGAAGAGCATTTATAGTTGCACAGACAACTTACATTTTCTGGCTAGAAGAAGGACATTTTCCCTAAAAGAAGGACATTGAGGTGCTTGAGCATGTCCAGAGAAGGGCAACGAGGCTGATGAGAACAAGTCTTATGAGGAGCAATTGAGGGAGCTGGGGCTGTTTAGCCTGGAGAAGAGGAGGCTAAGGGGGAACCTTATTGCTCTCTGCAACTACCTGAAAGGAAGTTGTAGTGAGGCAGGTGTTGGTCTCTTCTGCCATGTAACTAGCAATAGGATGAGAGGCAATGGCCTCAAGTTGCGTCAGGGGAGGTTTAGATTGGATATTAGGAAAAATTTTTTTACTGAAAGAGTGGTCAGGCATTGGTACAGGCTGCCGAGGGAGGTGGTTGAGTCCCCATCCCTGGAGGTGTTCAAAAAACGTGTAGATGTGGTACTTCGGGATATGATTTAGTAGACATGGTGGTGATGGGTTGATGGTTGGACTTGATGATCTTAGAGGTCTTTTCCAACCTTAATGATTCTATGATTCTATGATCATCTGAATTATTTTTCAGCTAAAATGAAAGTGTTCAAGCCATTCTTTCTAAGACTGTAAACTGAACAGCAGTTCAGACTAACTTCAGGATTCAATCCCAAAATGCTGGTGTCGTCTTAGGATAAACCTTCTCTGGGGAAAGCAAGAGCTCATCAGTCTGGTTTTTTTCTCAAGTAGCGTGTGCATGTGTGAGGAAAAGAACTATCTCAGGTTCTGGTCTGACTTGTCAGCATTTCAAACTCCTGTTTTCACCTATGTATGCAATCCCCTTTTTCCATTTCCCATTTTAAATGAGAACAGATGTTATCAAATTAAAGCCTGATGAGAATTTTTTAAGTGAGCTGCAGCTTTTGCTATATAGTATTTATAGTTATGAATGCTTCATGGCCATTTGTATACCAGTTATGAATGTTAATAAAAAAATAGTTTAGCACTGTATATGTGAAATCTCAGCTCTCTGATACGTCTGTCTTTTTAGTAACTTTATTTTTCCTTTACTTACCTCATAAACATTACTTCTTATAACATTTTGTAGGCGTCTTGCATTTCCGTATTTCTTAATGTTTTCTGTTTTGTTGTGTGTGTTTTTTTTTTTTTTCTTCTCATGGATCTCCGTGTCTTAATCTTACTCTTTCCTGTGAACTTCTCTTCTGTTGATAACTTCTTATTGTTGGAGGGTGGAGATTAATTAAATTAATCTGGAAGTGGTACAAAAAACCAAGTATATTAATTCCCAGCTCTGTCCCAAGAAAGGTAACTTTCTCCTCTCTGCCTCCAGTGTAGGAAGATAAGCTTCCCTGGGAGCTGGATCGACGTTACTTCCAAATGAATTAATAACAACCCAGTTCAGAACAAGGTGTAAATTTAGTCCAGTTCTTAACACTGATGTTCAAAGTTCTTAACTGGACTTTGAGAAACTAAGTGGTTTCAGAGTTTGTGTGTGATGGAACTGTATCATGTTGTAAACAAATTGGTCTGTCAGAAGGGCTTTAAATATAATACTTATTTCTTTATGAGGTGTTTGTCTTCCACACCATACAGCCATTAAAAAAAAAAAAATTGAATCAAAATTATTAAGGAATTGAAGGTGTTCGTGTTGATGTTCCTTACTGGGGACAAGTGCCAGCTCTCTGAAGATGCTTGAGGAGCTGGTGGACACTCAAATAGTGCTCTGGTTGGAGGACAAGGGAGTGAAAGTAGGACTCCCAGACACTAAATTCTTTTCCATCAAGCTGTTATTGGCCAAGGCAGAAGGACAAGACAGAGAATGAAGCGTTTACTGCAACTTAATTGCATTGGGGTGCAAAATAAATTAAAAGGAAAAAAAAAGAAAAAAAAAGAAGGAAGTGGAGAGAAGTGCAGCCAGAACCTTAGCAAGAGCTTCTGGAGAAGTTGCAAGAGGGACTGTAGCCTGGTGCTGTCGAAGCATACGGTGGCCCACAGGCTTCCTCTTTCTGCAGTCCAAGCACAAGTTGGGGGACACTGCTGGCTACATCGTGAACATGCCCATATTGACCTTTCCTTGGAAGTTTTCCCTTTTTATACTGTGCGAGGTTGTGAATTAGTGCTGAGTATAAACAGGCTGCCTGGGGTCCCTTCCTCCTTTGGTGGGAAGATAAATTGTGCTTCATGTCTGGGTGGAATGTAAGGGTGAGGAAATATAGGGAGTGGAACATAAGCACACAGGAGTGTTCCTGATGCAGCATTCAGAGCCAAGTTATGTAAATGATAGGTGTCTTGCCGAAGAGAGTAGTTCTTGTGAATGAGAGGTCCAAAAGGAGCTCTGGAGGTAGATGGGAGCTGCTTGCTCCCAGGACTCCCCTGAGACTGAAGAGAGTGCAGTGATCTTTACTTCTGAGCAAGGTGCCGTGAGGATTCCTGCTTAAGAAGGCCTGAGAAAGGTGCTTGATGGGGGTAACATTCTCCTGCTTATCTGCAGGGTACATTGGGTTGTTAATCCATTGCCTTTCCTGCTCCTTTACAATGTCCCTAAGATGAAGAGATGTAAACTGCTTGAAAAGATTGTGCGTAGAGCAGCTGACTTGTGCTAAGCCTGTCTTGCACAGAAGACCCCAACAGATACTTACTTTGGGCAATCACGACTGTAAGTTTATATCGCATCACTTGAATCAGTCTTTACGGGTGTCCTTTCCTCTGTAATATCTTCCTTCTAGTTTAGGCATTCATACCTAATCCTTTATTTTTTCATTCTAATTGTTTTCCTTTTACTTTCACCATATTCTACTTTTTTTTTTTCATCCATACAAGTAATTGTGAATCTTGACAATAAATTTGTTCTGGTCAGTTGGTATCGTTTTGCTACATCTGTAGCAAAAGGCAGCTCTGTGCTCTGGAGCAGTCCAAGACCAGTGCTTTGTTGTTATTGCCCATTTGGGGTGGGACGAGGAGCTGGATGTGAAGGCAGTCTCTTCTTTTCCTTCATGCACAGCCATTTCCCCATTGCCTTGCAAGAATGAAGAAAGAAGTTAACGACTACTGCAGAAATCTTGTGCTACAGCTGTTCTTTTCATTGCCACTGGGGAGTGCTGCACTATTTCTGTGCTGCTGTGTGTTTTCCTGTGCAATTAATATGCTGCAAAAGGTTACAGGAGAACGTGGACTATACTGTGACCCCTGACGAGTATAAATTTTGTTAAAATTGGTTGATCAGTTGTGTGCTGCGATGTTGAACCTGTCTGAAAATAATGGCAATTTTTTCAGAATTGAATCATGTTTGTGTGTTTAGCGGAGTGAAAGCAGTACGCCGTTAATTGAGGTAATAAACATGCTTTTCTGGTGTGCCATAAGCAGCAAATCCAAAGCAAGTCATGTATATGAATGGTATGGAGCTGGAATGCATTGAGTAATAAATATTCCATGCAGTCGTCAAACCTTGTAGGAACTTCAACTAAATGAAAAAGGCAATGTGTCTTATATCTACACACTTGCCACTGTGGGATTTCTGTAGAAATGAGTGTTGTAAACATTTTTTCTTTCATTTTGACAGGTAATATTTGAAGCTGAAGTCTCAGATGGGAGAAATGGCTACATTGCCATTGATGACATCCAGGTTCTGAGTTACCCTTGTGGTAAGTAATGATTAAGAGCTGCATTTTTCTCTGTCTTTTCAGGACATATTTGATATTGCTGTAGACTGCTGAGTTTTCGTCACTTGATCACTGCTGTTCTTTGTTCTTTCAATGGTATTTTTGTTGCAGCTTCCAGGGGAAAATGTAGTGTTGCAACAGTGATTTACCTGGGTAAAATCTTCATCTGCCAGAAGTAAAATATACAGGAATATAAAAGCAGAAATTCTTCAGTGTCTTTTTAGTCATACCATAGTTGTTGTGCATAATCAAAATGGGTTTGAAGTTAATTGTATACTCACCGATTAAAAAAAAACCTCTGAACTAGCAGACACATGTAGGAGGTTAGTCAGATTTCATGCCCTCGTTCTTTTTTTTGTATGTTTTTTAGTGGACACAACAGGTTAAAAAAAAAGATTTCTGGCTATTAAGCTACTGAAGAATTGGGTTTTGTTGGTTTTTTTTTTTGTGGGCAGACTTCAAGCATTCATATTTGCCTTTCCCTGTTTAATCCTGGGAAAGAATTACACACACGCAAACACAAGTTGCACTAATGCGAATACTCTACAGGTAAAAAATTGTGAGGAAGAAATTATTACTGTGCATTTCTCTCACTCGTTACACATATTTTTTTTTTTTTTTATTTTAGTTGTGTTAAACCCTTCTGATCTTCCCCTAGGCATCACCTCTCCAAAATGTAATTTCATTATGAAGTACCTTATGGCTGATAATTTAATTGCTTTCTGAAGTGATGAAGAAATAACAACCCCCTCCCTCAAGTTTGCAACTGTGCCAAATAATAGAGATGCAATGGGAACCTCACATTTTGTTTTCTTCCACCCCAAAGCTGTTAAGACCATAGCTCTCAGGGGCTATGAGGCTTACAGGGCATTTGAGTGAGTTACCTCTTTATATTTCAGCCAGCCCAGCCATCTGATCTCCGTACTCGGCAAAGCATTGCTGGGATTCAGTATCAGTCTTTCTTTTTTTTTCCCTTCTGGCTTGGTGGGGTTTTTTCTCCTTCCTTTGTTTTTTTTTTTTTTGTTCATTTGTGTGTGGGTTTTTTTGTTGGTGTTTGTTGTTTTTTTTTTTTTGGAATGCCAAAACAAAAGGAACTTGGGTACAGCCACAGTGGCAGATTATCAGCATGGTACAGTATTTAGATAAGCCCTTTTCTGTTACTGATATTTAAACCCTGTTTGTTCCAATTTGTTGCTTTTTCCTGTGCGGCATGTGGTGTGTTTTTTTTTTTTTTTTTTTTTTTCC
>Ga0065711_1004903_pt1 | contig 28926 bp, 13 predicted proteins | sample Hoacrofraction12_FD_59098 | JGI IMG/M metagenome (GOLD analysis project Ga0065711, IMG submission 59098) | Hoatzin crop microbial communities from Cojedes, Venezuela - Epithelial fraction 12 v2 (version 2) | ecosystem: Host-associated > Birds > Digestive system > Esophagus > Crop | place... | reverse complement strand
CCTCCCGCGAGCCTCGTTTGCCACGGCGACGGCGACGCCGCGGCCATGTCGGACCTGAGCTCGGAGGAGCCCGAGGAGCCCGAGGCCGACTTGGGGGTCCGCCGGGGCGGTCGGGCGGGGGGCCCGTCCCCGCCGGGAGCACCGGCCGCCGAGGGCGCGGGGGAGGAGCGGGGCGGGAAGCGGCTCAGGGCCGGGGTCCCAAGCACGGTGTGGCGGCCTGAGAGAGCTCCCGAGGCGCCTCTTCCGCGGGCGCGGGGGTTTCGGGGCCTGCCCGACTCACTCCGGTGGGTGCAAACCGGCCCCCCGTACTTGGCGGGAGTGTGTGGGGAAGCGAGGAAAGCCCCCGGGTGCCGGGGTCTGGCGACAGGGCCTGCGTAAGCAGAGCCTCTGTTGGGAAGGTGCTCCAGGCGTCTCAGACTCCAGCCCAACTGGAGCAGCTTCGGGCATCACCTGCTTTCCTCTGTCTAACGAGGTTAGTTTCGGTCAGGCCTAGCCCTCCTAAACAATTCTTTTCCCGATTGGATCAGGAGTATGATGGCGAGCGCAATTCGGAAGGTGAGCGACACGGGCGTGGGAAAGCACAACTGCCCAACGGTGACACCTACGACGGAGAGTATGAGCACGGTCTCAGAAGCGGACAGGTAAGATGGAAGTGGCAGGAGACAGCGGCTGTGCTTGTATTTCAGCAGTGCTGTTACTTTGGGCTCCGTATCGAAACAAGAGTGAGAACTGACGAGTATTTTGTCTGTACCGAATACGTTTCAGGGGACCTACAGATTCCGAAATGGTGCTTGCTACACTGGAGCATATCTTCAAAACAAAAAGCATGGCCGGGGTATTTTTTTTTATCCAGATGGATCAAAATATGAAGGTACAACACTGAACACGGTTGCAAGGATTTCTGTAACTGAAACGACACATTCTCCCCTCACCCCTGACCACCCTCCCCCCCACTGAATGCAAGGAGATAGTGAATTGGAGAATGTATTATTGTAAGAAGATAAATTTGGTGTGAAATGTTTTCCTTTTATTGCTTTTTTACTAGAAGCTCTGAGAAGTGTAGGTTTTATTTACAGGGATTTATGTCGATCGTCATGAGAAGTGTGGTATTTAGTAGTGGTTTATTTTTGTCATGTCCTCCTTTCAAGTGGAGTGTTCCAAGTCCTGAGAAATATTAAGTAGCTTTTACATATCAGTGCAATCTCGGTAGAAGAGAATATAGTTACTTATTTCTGAATGGTGATTAGAACCACAGATGTGTTCGGTATGAAGTATTTTAGGACTTTATTAGGTCCATCCTTAAAGAGCAGTCTACTGATTAGAGCACTTACTCAGGGATGGGGATACCTCTGGAGTTCGAACAAGTTGAAACTCGCATTGTTTCTCTACTTCCAGGAGAGCACCTGAAACACGCTGAATATCAGTTAGGCTTCAAGGGACAATATTCCTCCCCCCTGCTTTCTAAGCTAGGCAAGAAGGAACATTCACATTGTGAGGGCTAGAAGCAGAGAGCAAAAAGAGTAGCCCAGTCTTGCCTTACAGGAGCATATATAACAGATTTTTTTTTTTTTCAAGTCCTCATAAGTTTGAATAGACGAATAATTAAGACACACAATCTAGCATCCTTTTGAGTATATATGCCCCCTGACTGACAGGACAATTTAAGCAAACGAGTTGAACTAAAGTAGTCCCTCTTTTTATATGAGTGGATAAGTCGCATTATCTAACGCGACTGTAATACATTACCAAATTTAAAGACAGGAGCAGAATGTTACACAGCTTCTTGTGCTCATACTGATAATGGATAGTGATAATGGAGACAGACTGTGATGGTCAAAATGAAAGGGTGGTCAGGCAGCTGCATAAATATGTGTGAAGAGGGACAGACAATAAAAAACAACAAGGGCTTAGAGTAAGGAACGGTGTAAGGAATAAGAATGGTGTCATAGCTTTCTCTTCCTTCTCCGATAATTCATATGCAATAACTTTACAAACAGACTACTATATCACACAATGAGATACACCACGTCTCACTCTGGTTTTATCACATTTTCATTAAAGGAGACTGGGTGAATGACCAGAGACATGGCTATGGAGAGTATACATATGCAAATGGAGACACCTATACAGGAGAATGGTTTAATCACAACAGGTTTGTTTCATTCTTAGAGTGATGTTTCAAGTCACCCAATGACATTAAAATGCAAAAGTTATTTTCAAAGTGTGTATGACTGCAGCAAATCAAGGGCTACTGGATGACCTTGGCAATTTAGTTCAACTTGAGTCATTTCAGCTACTTCGATAATTTTTATTTAGTTTAGTTTTAATATCTTAAGTATAATAAAATCCTAAATTCTTAATATTTGGTATTATAAAGCAAAATTATTATTTTCTCCCTAGGCACGGGCAAGGTACATATGTCTATAAAGACACAGGATCTAAGTATGTTGGTGGCTGGGTAAATGGAATCCAGGAAGGACAAGCTGAACTTATCCACCTAAACCACAGATTTAAGGGCAAGTTTTTGAATGGCAATGTAAGTGTGCTGGGAAATTCTCTATTCATCTGAACAGTTAGCATGCAATTGCCTTAATATGATCTGTTTCCACTTAAAATAAGAAGCTAGGCTCTTGATCTTTTGTAGCACTTCTTGTACCATAAATGCAACATCTGAAACTGAATTAATCTATAGGACAGAAAGCCAAGTTTCTCTGCAACTTTGCTTTCAAACTATATCGTTATTGACCTCTGTAAGAATTTTGTAGTAAAGCATATTTTACATTTATCTGCTTAGCAGGTACTAACTTTATAGTTTTGATGACATTTTTGTATCTTTGTGCAGCCTGTAGGTCCTGGCAAATATGTTTTTGATATTGGATGTGAACAGCATGGTGAATACGTAGAATCAGAGCAGGTAAAAGAAGTAGTGCAGATTGTACTGAATATGAGAGAACTCAGTAAATCGAATCTATTGTGGAGTAATCTATAAAATGCCTTGTAGATACTGATGTTAAGGTAGATCTAACCAGTCAAAAAAGGGTAGAAACTCATGCATTTTTAAGAACTAAATGAGGTTTCATTTTGCTTTTTGCTTTAGCTTCTGTACTGTGTAAGCTTTGATAAGTACAAGGTGTGATTTTTGCTCTACTTGCAAACAGGAGTCCTTTTCTGTTTAAAATTTAGAAGAATAAGGACTTCCCTAAAACATCTGAAGTTTCAAACAGCAGCAGAATGTAGATATATTTGTCTGTGCGTTGAGCCTGTATTCCACTTTGTTCTGAACACCAGAATACAATGAAAAATATTCTTCTTACATTTCTGAAATGCCTGATGCTGTGTGTATAAAAGGTAAATTTCCAAAACATGAATCTGGTGGAAATTATCCCATTGTTTTCCTGGTCCTGTTAGGAGCTTCATATCCACAGCTCCTAAAAATTGTAGGGAGCAGCTGAGATCAGAGCCCGATTTTCCTTCTCCTTCATGCACAAATGTTTTGAAAAGTTTCTGATTAGTATGGTGCAAAATAGCTACAGAAATAAGAAATACATCAATATTGCTATGTTGATTTCAAGAAAATATGCCACATTTTCGCTTAGAATTTTCTACCTCTGTTGTCCGAAACGTTAGTTACCATTACACACTCTGAAAATTCTCCAATGCAGCAATTGTTTCTTAAGACAAGGACGGAATAACAGTAAAAAAAAATCCTATCATTAGTGATAGAGATTTGCAAAACATAGAGACTGTTTTGCTTTTTTGGCTAAAAGCAAGAGATTCTCAAATTAAGTATCAGATTCATAGGAGTATCCAAATTAATGTGTTTTTAGTATCCTCAGTTCAGCTGGGAGCTGTTGGGTGTGCTGATTTTGAAATATTAGGCCATTGATACAGGAGTTTAAACATGAATTTAAGAACCCAAGGTTAAGCACTCGGCTTCTGAAAATCATTACTCTCAGGAACAACAATTTCTTCTCTTTTGAATGCTATAGTAACAGTGTAAAGCAAGGGACAGTGCTGTCACTAAAGTAGGATTAATTTTTGCCTCTTTGCTTTAGTTGAAGTAATTGCAGAACAAGGCCCATTTAAAAAGAAATTAAAAGGAATTAGCATGCAGCACAGACAATGATTCCATTACTAAGATACCTTCATACATGGATAAAATAAAGCATGATTTTTTGAATAAAAAAATTATCTTCAAATTTCAAGAACTTAAGCTTTGTACAGTACCTTACTGCTTCCTAGATCCATTCTAAGGTCTTCCCTAAGCAAAGATTGGGGCAGAAAGAGCTGTTTTGCCACTCTGTTCCTGTGTGAAATAGATACACAGCATAGCATCTACCAGACAGAGCATCAGGTCTCATTTGCCGCTGTTGTAATGTAGATAGGCACAGAAGAGAAGACATGGTTCATAGGCCCCTCACAGCAATCCTATTTGAGGGAGAGACAAAATCTTACCTTAGAGAAAGCAAGCTGGCAAGCATTGGTCATTAGTAGTAAACTGACTTCATCAAGGTTCAAAGTGTAGTTATCTTCCAAGATTTGCTGAAGTTCCTCCACCTGTAAATACCTTAACAGGCAATGTCATTGCCATTTTGAGCCCAAATAAAGAGGTTCTAGCGCACAAAATCATCACCTTAGTTACTCCCTTAATACCTTTAAGATGAGATGCTGGATTTCATGCGTTGTCTTCTAGGATAAAGGAGAGGGAGAAGAAGAGGAGGAACCCTCATTACTTGTTGCACCAAAATGGAAAGCATCAGAAATTACCAAATTAACACTCTGGACCCCCCATGGGGAAAACCCACCTTCTCCCAGAGAAGCCTCCCCAGCAGCAGCAGCAGAAGCAGTGGAAGAAAGAGCAGCAATAACTGAAGAGGAGAAAATGCCATCAGTTGCAGGTTTGTTCTGCTGGACAGCTGGAAACTCCACGCTTTGACTATCCCTGAAAAGGTGTTTTTCGGGTTTGGTATTGAGTGGTGTGAGAGGATTTTTTTTGTTTTTTTTTCCCTGCAGTTTACCACATATTGAATGTTTGGAACTTCCAAGCCAGTTCATAAACTGCACAATGTATATATGTCTCTTTTATCTCACATAGCACAATGAGATACAACTGTCTTAGGAAGCCTGTGAATCATTTCCGTCTATATCATATCCTGTTATACAAACTTGATTATAAACTGTTACAGAAGATTTTATGCTCATGTGAGTAAATACTGCAGACTTCGGCAGGAGATATTAGCTACTGTATGACAACAATGGCTGAGTGCAAATTTATAGAAGTCAATTTTCTTCAGTATTTCTAATATGTTGTATTTCAGTCACTGATGAGTCCGCTGAGGGTAGAGATGATGAGCCTTCTCTTCATGAAGTATCCAGTGAAGTTTTTAGCCCAGCAGGAGATGCTGGAGAGGAAGACGAGGGAAGCAGAGAAGAAGAAGAAAACAAAGATCAGGAGGATCAAGGTGAGGAGTGGGGCATGTGTGCCCATTCTTCAATTAGCAGTCAGGATTTGAAATGATGTATGTCAATCAGCTGAAGTCACACTGCCTTTGAGAAGTCATTACCAAGCTCAAGAGATCATGGGAATCTCTACTTTTCCTAAGGAGGGCAGTCCTCTATAGATATAAACTGGTTTTGAGTAGTCAGGTTTATATACTGTAACAGTACAAATTAGAAGTGACACTTCTTTGCAGCATTATCTATGCATGTACAGTTGACAGCACTTGCAGGGCTGGTTTTGTAAGTGATTGCATTTGCAAATTTTTTTTTTTTTGTACAAAAATGAGGGAGAAGATTTCAGACCTGAGAAATTCAGGGGCTTTTGAACACTCCGCTTTTCTGTTATGAATACGACTGTGTACTCGTGTTCTCTCCACTGAAGTGAAAAAGCAGGCAAAACAAACCTGAAGAAGGATATTTTAGGTATTGTTATGCACTATGGTTTGGACAGTGTCTGGTTGATTTGTTTCTCTTACAAATCAAAGAGATTTTTAATTCAGATGCTCAAGTTTTCTTCCAGGCAGTTCAGAAGCCTGTTTTAAATGCAAAATTGCTAAGAAGCAACAAAAGGATGCATCTATGTTTACTCTTATTTAGCCAATAGGTCTTCACCCAGTTGTGTTGTTTGTTAAGTGTTAACATTTACAGGCTTACATATCTGATATATAAAAACATAAATTTATCCATTTGTAATCAGTCAATTTTCCAATAAATCAAAGCAAAGCACTATCCATAGGGATCAGAAAGACTATTAAACTGTGTGACAATGCCTGGAGGTATACACTAAACATTTAGGTCATCTCTTGGAAATTTCCTAGTTCATTTGCTCTGATTTTTTTACCCACCACCTTTGAAGGTGCACTCCTGCTTTGGGGAAGACTAGCCAGCAAGCTGATCTGGTGTATAGGACTGACATCTCACAGGAACCCTGGGCTTGGATCAGATCCAGCAGAAATCTAAGCAGGTTTCCTGCATAGCTCTGCTTTGGATTTGGCAAAAGTTCATTGAGCCTGGTTTGTCTCAAAGGGTCTTGGACTCAAATAACCATTTTTGACTGAACTTGATTCTAACAATTTCTCTGGCCTACCACAACGAAGCAGTTCTGGTATTCCCATTGGTTTTTTGTGCTGGTTTTTTTTTGTTTTTTTTTTTTTTTTTAAAAAACAAAAGAGAACAAATGGACCCAACTGTCTGTCAGAGACAGCATAGATGCAGATTCCAATGAATAAGAACATAGGAATGTGATAGATGTCCTCAAGTTCCTTCCAGCTCTTTGTTTCTAGAATCAAAGAGTTGGATTTTATACATTTTTCAGCATACGTATAGATCCATAATTAATTAGGCGACATTTTGTTCCCCTGGTCTTTATGTTTAGCAAGATCAAGTTATAGTGAGCATAAATGATTTGAAGAAAATATACATACTGTGAAGAGCAGATGTAACAAAATCTGCTATCTTGCAGCCTTGTATTCTCTGTCCTATTTACCATCGTTTTTTCCACACAGGAATTCCATCCTTCTTGCTCCATCTTTCTTATGATACTTGCCTGAATAGGAGACATTCTTTGGCTATTCCAGAGTTACTTATGGGCTGGCTGGCAGTCAATATGTGTGTACCGAGTCTGTCTGGCAGCTGACAAACAAAGTATAACAAATTCAAGTATTGTCAGTGAAAGGCAATGGGAAAGATGACTGAGGTAGAGAGCATAGTCCTAGAATTATATTTTAGGTTACTAGGATTACTTTCCAGTATTTTTTAATAAAATGCATCTCTGTGTCCTGTCTTTCCTTCACCTCCACAGGAACTACTAGTTTAGAGGACAAGGAGGATGAATCATCGGAAACAGAGTAATTGGATATAACTGAAGACCAAGAGTCAAAAAAGGGAAGTTTCAGAGTGAATCATTTATTATGGTGAACCTGCAATATTTTTATTTGTAAAAGGCTGAGTTAAGATAATTTAAATAAACCTTGCTGTCACTGTTTTCTGTCTGGAATACATATCTCTGAAACTTTAAGGATCTCAGAGTGTGTAGTCTCATGACAACTTTATTCCATGGAGCAGGTAGTCAGCTGCTGAGATCAGTACGGGGTTATTCTGGATTCATGAAGCTGTGTCCTCACAAGTTTGCAGAAGCAAACTCAATCTTTTCCCGCTACCGGTAGGTCTTCTTTTCCTTGAACCGTGCTGCTGGGCACAGAGATGTGGGGGCCTTACTTGTGAAGACAAAGACAGGGTTGGGCTTCCCAGCTCTATCTGGATCCCCTGTCACTAGATCACCAGTTACAAGCCTCCATTTTCCTTGTTTATTTTTCTAATTTTCATGTAGCTGTAGAAGCCCTTCTTGAGGCCCTGAATCTCTCCTTGCCAGTTTGAACTCAAATTGAATTTTTCTTTCCTAACACACCAGTGCAGTGTTTTTAAATTCTTCCTTTGCAGTCTTTTTTTGCTTCCGTTTTCATGGAATCATAGAATCACTTAGGTTGGAAAGGACCTTTAAGATCATGAAGTCAAACAATTAACCTAACACTGCCAAGTCCACCACTAAACCATGCCCCTGAGCACCACATACCTCCGGGTACATACCTCCGGGTATAGTAACTGAACCACTTCCCTGGGCAGCCTGTTCCAATGCTTGATAACCCTTTCAGTGGAGAAATTTTTCCTAATATCCAATCTAAACCTCCCCTGATGCAACCTGAGGCCATTTCCTCTCATCCTATCGCTGGTTACTTGGGAGAAGAGACCAACCCCCACCTCGCTACCACCTCCTTTCAGGTAGTTGTCGAGAGCCGTAAGGTCTCCCATGAGCCTCCTTTTCTCCAGACTAAACAGCCCCAGTTCCCTCAGCCTCTTCATAACATTTGTTGTCCAGACCCTTCGCCAGTTTCCACAGCCCCAGCGAGAGACCCGGACACAACATCTCCCTGCCCGAGCCCTGTCTAGGGCTGTCACCACTGACGTGCCAAGGATACTTTCTTCACTGATGCTGGAGATCAGGCCCAGTAGCTCATCAACACTGGTGTTGCACAGTCCCGTACTGTTTGCAAGAGAGATTCTATCTCTTCCCAGCACCCACAAAAACTACCAAAAGCTCTGCTTGCTGGATTTCCCATCTCCCAGCTGAATATGCATCCCCACACAGCAGATAAAGTCCAGTCCAGCACCCCCTAATCAGCAGGCAGCTAACTAATGAATATGCAGCTCCTTTTAAATCAAGAACCTGTCAATTGGGAAGCAGCCAGCGGGAGACTGCTGGCACCCTAGAAGCCCCCAGAATCAAATGGCATTGAGTAAATAGTAAGTTAAAAATACAAAGGAAGGCAGACCCGCACAAAGTATTGTACAAGCACTAAATGCCATGGACAGATGTTTTCTCCTCTTCTGCAGGTGAATCAAGCTGCTCTGATGATATGTAACCAATACCTTAACTATTAACACATGTATCTGTCTCGCTTTATTTGACTCTCTCTTACTGTGAGAATGTTGATAGGAATGTTGTTGGGCCTGGAGCCTGAGGTGGAGAGCCGCCAGCCAGCAGCAGTTTGCTTTTGAAGTAAAATAACTGGTTGTGGCCCAGTTGGGGCAAGAGCTGTTGTACTGCTATTGCTGAAACAAGGCCTGCATTTTTTTATTCTTCACCTCGGAGCAGGACATCTGCACTAAAATTTTAGTTTAGGGGAAAAAGTGAAAACATTTTAACAAGTTCCTTTTCTCGACAACTCACAATTTCAGCAAAGGTATGTGCAGAAGTTTGAAAGGTAGTGGTAAAAGTAGATTAACAGAAAGCAGCAGTAAGGAAACAAGTCATATAAACAGAGTTTATTACTTCTTCCTGCAATTTTTCTCCTATCAGAAATGTCATAGTGAGAAATTTTCCCTGAAGTCTTGCCCCTCCAATCTCACATGTCGTTTTGTTTGCAATTTCTTGTGACATCAATTGTAACTTCAGTGCATGTTTTTAGAGGTGGTTGTCTTTTCCTGGCTTTGCTTCTTTTGGCAAAGAGAAGTGTTACATTTCAGTTATTACTGTAGCTAGATCAAAGAAAATTTGGATTGCTAATCTTAGTTTTTTCTGTCTTTAAAAAAAAACCCCTAAAAATCACTAGTTTACTTACCAGTTTTAATACATTCTACTGTAAATTCGAGAAATGTCCACACAACGTGTTTCCCAACTCACTTCCATTTTAAGGTAATCTTCAGGTCAAACTGAGTTCGTTCTCGGACAGTTTAGATTATTTTTTCCCCTGCAGCACTGTACTGCTTATTAGTACATGAGCGACCTCCAGTGGTTTAACTGCAAAAAAAGAGCATCCTGTCTGGAATACAAGCAAGGAAAACGAAGAACATCTGAAAGTCCCTAATGTGGTAAAAAGTGCTTCCAAGAAGGTGGCTTGTTCCTTTTGGTAACCACTGGTATTTTCGTTGGAGGAGACATTTCATTTCACTGTATTTTCCAGATATACGGGTAATTTGGAAACTTGTTAATAGTAGTTCCTTCATCCCTATCTTGGAGAGGGAGAAACCCCTGCCATAGCTTGTTGCACAAAGGTATGCTAAGCTTCTCTCATCCTTCTGCCTCTTCACTTTTCAGTAATGAAGAAAGACTGCTTTAGATATTATGAGATCCCTCCTTTTTCAGACCTCTTCCTAAAAAATTAAAAAAAAAAGATGTGCTGAATGCAAAGATATGATGTGGGATGTAAATGTTTGAGGCTTTCACTGCAATTTTTCATCTTTAGATTATCACTTTGGTGTCCAAAGTGTACGCCAAAGTTGGTACAAGTATTATTTAAAAATATTAGACCATTTTAACATATGCATCTAATATTGGTTTAGGTGCCCATATTTTTGCCTTTAAATCATAGAATCAAAAATCACAGAATGGTTTGGGTTGGAAGGAACCTTGAAAGATCCTCTAGTCCACCTTCCCTGCCATGGGCAGGGACATCTTGAGTAGATCAGGTTGCTCAAAGCCCCATCCAACCTGACATCGGTATATTAATGACATGGAAGACATTCTGAGTTCAAGGTCAAGAGTTGGGTAATTCTCTCTCACATATAAAGCTGTACATGAAAAATGGTGCTGAAAATATCTATGCTCCACATGTCCTAGAAAAACAGGAGACCTGGTCATTTTTCACCTGCAGAGCTGCTACCTCCCAAGAGATGGGACTTTTTCTGCAGTCGCCAAGGAAGCTGGTCACAAGAGTTCATTGCAGCTAAAAGAGACATTTAGGCTTCTCAAGTTCTTCTCATACCAAGAAGGTCTTGGGATGCACCTATTTCCACTTGAAAATATGAATGTTTTATACATCTTTGGAGAGAGGTCCATTTTACATTCACAGATGATAAGGGAATAAAGACCTATTATATAAGCTGTTGCACAAAGCAAGCTTTCCCCTCTTTCATCCACTTCATGCTGAGAAAATTTATGCCATTTTCCAGAGCACTATGATCTATGTGTGCAACATCTAGGCAACATTGCCTCTGTCAAATTTTAGGACTTCTCACTTCCTGCAAGTTTGAGGGACTGCAGGAGAGAAATCTTGCAGTATTGGGGCCTTTTCTTGCCTAAAAACTAAAAAGACCACATGCAGTGAAACATGAGTGAACATTGTTCCTCTTTTCTAGCAGGATTGTGCTGAAAGGATTCCAGCAGGCTGTGTTTTTTTGCCTCCACTTTCAAAGGCCAATAAATTAGTTGTATAGCATAATGTAGGGTTTTTTAAACTGGCCATGTACTTTTCAAAAGTGTTCAGCCTGGGGTCTTTTACCACATTAGAAATATTGTCAGAAATCAAACGTTAGGGGAAGAAAACAGGTTAAGAAGACAGGCAATTGCTTTTATACTTGATTCAACAACTTCCCCACATACGTACTTGTTGTGGTTTAACCCCAGTAGGCAGCCCAGCCCCACACAGCCGCTCCGTCACTCCCCCACAATGCAAAGTGCGAGAGAATCGGAAGGTGTAAAAGTGAGAAGACTCATGGGTTGAGATAAAGACAGTTTAATAGGTAAAGAAAAAGCTGTGGGCACAAGCAAAGCAAAACAAGGAATTCATTCACTGCCTCCCATCGGCAGGCAGATGTTCATCCATTCTCAGGAAAACAGGGCTCCGTCACATGTAACGGTTACTTGGGAAGACAAATGCCATCACTGAAAATGTAACGGTGTCCATTTCCCCCCCCTCTCCTCCCCTTCCCCGCCTTTTTCCCTCAGCTTTTATTGCTGATCACAACATCACATGGTGTGAGATATCTCTTTGGTTGGCTGGGGTCAGCTGTCCTGGCTGTGTCCCCTTCCAACAACTTGTGCATCCCCAGCTCACTCACTGCCAGGGCAGTGTGAGAAGCAGAAAAAGCCATGAAGCTGTTAAATCACTGTTCAGCAATAGCTGAAACATCCCTGTGTTATCAACAGTGTTTTGGTCACAAAACCAAACCATAGCACCGTACAAGATACTATGAAGAAATTAACTCCATCCCAACCAAAACCAGTACAGTATCCCAAAAGATGACGTCCCTTGAAAGGGTCTTTGGCAACCTGCCTTGTTCAGCCTGTAGGCCCAGCAAAGAGGTTACCTGTGATCTGCTTCTCTGTGCTGAGAGCATCTCTCCAGGTGTGACACTGACACAAAGATCTCTGCACGAAGCGCTGCTGAGCTGTGCGGGAAAGTGAAGGGAGAAACTACAGGGCAGATGCGGGTGTCCATGCATTTCAGCCCTGCAGAGAGGCTGGGGTCAGACCCCAGCACAGAGGACCACAGAGTCTGAAGCTTTCTTGTGTTCATAAAGTGGAAAAAAAAGCCGTAAAAGAGATTTACATATGTGTTCCTTATTCTTCTGCCTTGAATACACAGCTTGGCTCCACCCTGCGAAGGCGAGCAGCTGTTTGTGATTCATTTGCCCACCCACAAAATTGCAGAGGATTTTACTGGCCAGGGATATTTCCATAAAGGGCTCTTCAGAGGTTTTTTTTTAAACAGCACAGTTACTCTCCTGCACTGGAGCAGGTTCTGAACCATCCTCAAGTACAGCGATGTACCACATGATTTTAAACTGAACGCCACAGTCTGTCATAAATTAACAACTTCCTGACACAAGTTCTGTGGGATCATAAAACAAGGTCTGTGGGATCATTTTTTAAGTATGTCCAGCTTGCTGTTTTGCATCAAGACTGGTGCTTTGGCAAGGTTCTTTTGAATAAGCTAGTATTGGATAATAGGTTGTATCGCATATACTTTCCACTCTGTGTATTATTTATTCAGCTTTCTAGCCCGCAGGTGGCAAGAGAATCCTGCCAGAACACCTGTGAAATGATCTCTTAGTATCAGACAAATTTAGGGACAACTGAGCTTTAAAACACAAAAATACTGGCATTGTATTTTAAATGTGTTCTCTCAAAATTTGATTTATAAATTTTTGTAAACAGATTTGCAACAGAAATTCCTACTGAGAGTTAGAAGGCATATGTGTGTTAGTAGCATCTCTGTTTCTTCTTCCGCCAGCTCAGCAGTATCTGAACACCAAAATGCTACAGATTTAGGCCCCGGTTTTCAAAACACTTAATTACACAAGTAGTTCCATTAAGGAGGACGTTTCAGGTGGATCAGGTTAAATGCATGCAACAATATGGTTTTGTTTTTGTTGGAGGTGTTTCCTCCTGGGTATCCTCCCCAAGAACCCAGGAAGCTCGGAGAGATCCTATTTGGAGGTTTTACACAGTTTTTCCTCATAAGTTTTTTTCTAACTAGGTGTTAGAATCAAAAGTCGCAAAGTGTTCTCCAGACCCTTTGTGGTCTCCACAAAAAAATGGGCTGCAAAATTCAGTGATTTGCTAACTTCTTCCTATTCCCCATAGTGCAATCTTTCATTCGTTCAAAGCTTTCTTTCTGTTCTCAAGTTCAAAGAGTCATGAACATTTTAATTTTTAATCACTCATTAAAGAAAGCACTGATAGATCAAGACCAGACCCATATATTTTTCTGAACTCACAATAAACGGCTGCATACAATCTTTCTAAAAAAATTCTTTTTTTTTCAGAACATTTCAATAGCAAAGCTCTCAGGAGACAGTGAAAAATCTACCAAACTTCTTTACTCCCCACCTGATGATTTAAAATTTTGCAAAGTGAATAGCCATAACTACTCTTCTGAGTCAGCGGAAATGCACAGTAACCTTGCACCAGTATCAATGCTGGAACAAGGAAAAAGCTTAGGAAAAATCAGGAACAAAACATTCATAGCATTTTTTTATATTGCTTTTGAGAAGAACTGGACTCAAGTGTCTCTCCAAGCAGTTCTGCCTATAAGTAGTCCCAAACATTACTATAAATTTCTATGTTACTATCGCTTCAAAGTGTATGGAAGGAGAATTCATGTTCAAAACCAAAAAAATGTTGCTCCTTCTCGCTGTCTCTCAATCACACCAGATCCTATTTAGTCATGTAAATCTGAGGTTGTGTTTTCCCACAAGGTGTCACCACAGATTAACTTCGCTGACGGTCTTTATCAAAAGAATGTATATTTTCAGTTATTAAGATATAAACAAAACATTCAGATTCTCTAGGTAGTACTAAAAGCATCTATTAAAGTACATAAGTAATGAAATCGATCCAATTAAAGAGAATTCCAATGGAGTGAAGCAACATCATTTTTTTGAAGTTGCATAAAAAGTCCAGAAACTGACAAAGACTTTACTATTTCTTTTGCTTACTACAAAAACTACTTTGAAGCTTTCAAGAACAGTTTCCTCATTTCACCAGTGTTCAGTTATTAGTTTCACAATATGAACACACCACATTAGGAATTCTCTCTTGCCCCTAAGCGCTAGATTTTACAACTAAGAACCCTTGTACGTTAAAGGTATAACTTCAGCTCTGATTCTAAAAACTACTACTAGAGGTGAACCTGTGTCCCCATGGTTCACAGAAAAGTCAAAAGCAGGGTCCTTGTGAGTAGAAGAGCTTCTCCTTGCCCTTTTGTTAGTAAGACTATGATGTAGATTCAATGGGTTGCTATTTCTTCTACCCGTTCTTTCTGTTCTGTTGATTTGGATGGTGGAAAGAGAGAAATCTTTTCAAGTTAAAGACAGTATTTTGCAACTAAGCATTTGTCCTCACCAGCTTAGCACTGCGGTGTCTGCATTAGAAACCACCACAAGAGAATTATTTAAGTCCCTAAATCTGCTTTCCCACATGCTCTGAAGTTTAATTAATTGCATTCACCGAAGTAAAATTCACTGTAGTGCATCTGTACTGGAAAAAAAAAGCATAGTGGGATTTTGGTTCACATGCCTTAGCAATCTGCCTGTTAAGTGTATTTAGTTTGCAAATGGCGTTGTTCACACTCTGTGGGCATTTGATTAGGTGCCAAGATGGGGTGAACTGGTTGAATCCTTCAGCTCCATGTGCCCCCCACCTGTGAGAAAATTCTTCCCCATCAGAGTGGCACTTCCCCGGCCGTGCCCACCTCCCCTCTTGACACCTGCCTCCAGGGCAGCCTACATCCACTCATTTCGGTGAAGACCCGAAGATTCTTAACCCAAGCTGGTATTTGCAGCACAATCTAGGATTAACACATAAGAGCATTACAGAGCCCCCCCTGTCCCCCTGACATTTGTAAAAAGATAGAGTGAAGTTTCTCATGAAAGCAATTGAAATTTTACGTCACTTATTCTTTAAAAACCACCAGTGTTTTGAGTGGCTTTGAAGACTCCTGCTCCAGAAGGAAGTTTCCTTTTTCTCTTTCTTGTCAGTCGGTGCCAGCTCCATACCCCTGTCACAGGCAGGTGCGTTGTGTATCGAGGAGAGCACCGGCCTCACCTGCTGCTCCTTGCCCACCTCTGGCTCCATCCCCAGGCGGGCAGCGTGCCATCATGCCCCGCTCTCACGGGATGTCATTTCAGCAGCAGGCATTTCCGCTTCTCGTGTGAACCTGGAGCACCACTGCCACTCCCACCCATCCTTATCCTCACCTGGGCTTTTGTTTCACTCCAACCAGCCTCCGTGCCTGGGCCACCAAGATCATGACCTGCCCTTATGCAATGTAGTTGCATAGACACGTGCCGCACTGGAGATGGAAGACTCTCCCTGCTACTTGCCTACGCTTCTTCTCACATAGAGAGGAGCAATCAGTGCCAAGGCTGGAGCAACTCAGAAGGCTGAGTGCAGGTAGGCTGAAACCTTGGACACAGACCACAAAAGCTGTCTCCAAAGGCAGCATTGCAGAGGTGAGGGATAGCAGTAGTATGGACCGTAACAAGTACAGCCACTACCACATGTTAAAACAGAGCCAGGTCCCTATCCAGAGGCTGTATCCCTAGGAAAAGCTTGACCCAGAAACACACACCAAAGTCCGCACAACACTGGCACCACACACTCCCAAGCCCTGGTCAGAACAGGGACCATCTCTCACACGGTGGTTTCTGTCTGGGGCAACAGCTTCTCAGATAACACCTGTCCTATGGCTTGAAATTGCTTGATGAAATCAGAGCAAATCACACCAGAAGTAACAGCTTTCATGGAGAGGAAAGCCCCACAGGAGCACTGTGAGGTGGGAGCCAACTCCTCTGTGGGCATTGAGCTTGAACCTCCTGGGAGCAACATGAGATGTGCCATGCCAAGGGCCGGGTCCTTGTTCCATTCCACCCCCATTGCCCTACCCCTCTCTTCCCTCTTGGACAGGTTCCTTGGTGAGGAAACAGGGTGTCAAAAGGGGCTGCTTTTTGCCAACAGAGAGTTGGGCTTGCCCCCATGTCCAGGGCTGAGCCCAGCCTGACGGAGCAGGCGATGTGGTGCGAGACCCTTGCTGGTTGCTGTTAGCAAGGCTGAGCGCAGGGCGGAGATGTTGCTCCCTCCCTCATCACCTTGCCCTTCCCCTGTGTGCTGATTTTCTTGAATCGCACGGCCCTTTCTCAACCAGACCTGTGACTCACCGCCCTCTCTGAAGACAGCAGAGGAGCCTTGCCACTGCCTTTGGGGCTCCGTGCAAAACCATCCCACAGCAAGTGCATGACGGGGCGAGATGCGGAGAATGTAACCAAGCCACAGTCTTCTCAGGACTACAGTGGCATCCTCCTCCCCCAGAGCAAGGAGAAGCTGTGATGGTCTTGGGTTTTTTACCTTTTTCTGGGGCTGCATCTGTAGCTGCCCATCTCATGTGCTCAAGCTGCAACCAGTGATACAGTCATACGCCCTTCCTTGCATCTCTTCCTAGCTAAAGAGCTCCTGTCTTGGCCTTGGGGCATTTGATTTGCACTTTAGAATTACAGTGCTGTCAGAAAAGCAAGAGCTCAAGCAACTTCACAAGAGCTGGAAAGTCAAAATGAATCATTTTGGGTGCAAGACTAAGATACGAAATCTCCACGCCCACAGGTAAGGGTGCTTGTCAGACACCTCTCACCCCAAAGCCTGAATGTCGGATGGGCTCCACCACATGCCCTGATGGCTAACGGCATGTGTGCAGAGATGGGTCAGGAAGGAGCAGGGAGGCAAGGAGTGAAAATGAAAATGTTTTTAGTCATCTAAGACAGAAAGACAAACTTCCATTTTTTCCTTTCATTGAAATAAACACTTCTGCTTTCACAGAGATAATTACCTGAGAGGATAATTAGAACGGAAAATCAGAAGGAAAACAGACTGTGGAAAGGAATGTTCCTGTTTGTGCACAAAATTTTAGGTCCATGTTCCCTACATTAAACAAATCGCCCAGAGAAGAGCTACAGAGTCCTTTCAGGTGACCTGTCTGGTAGGTGTGTCACCGTTTATATAGTTTGGCACGGAACAGCACAAAGCAAAGCTGTTGTCCTGCGAGTGCCATCTCAGGAAGCGTTCAGCAGTTAGAGTTGCTCATGTCACCTTTTTTTTCACCAGTACAGTAATGCAGGGCACCTTTCTTTGTCCCAGCAACCGTAAAGAAATCAGCGTGGTTTTCTTCAGAAAGGAATTGTTCAGTTCCTTTCGCAATAGGGATCACTCAGGAATCACTGAATGGGGAGCTGTTGTGGTAGAAAATGGACCCCCTTTGTAGAAGAGGTAAATAAATAGTCAGTGTGGTGTTTGCTCTCGCAGAACTGACAGAGTGAACAGGAAACCCAGTGGCTTTGGGTAGAACTCGTCTCCTCTGCGGGTAGGAGACGACTTTTTTCAGTCCCAGTTTCTCTGCTTCTCTGAAAATATCCAAGTGCATGAAAAAAGCAATTCCTGCTAGATGTAATTTGGTCTTGGAAAATGCAATATTGTCTACTTTAGTGCCTTTAGCAGTGGAATCTACAGTCAGGTAGTTCTGTATTTATTAAATCTTGGTACTCCCAGAAAAGGGTAAAAGGTACTTTCTTCACCACTAGAAAAGTGATTTCTCACTTGCATGCCAATTCCTAGGTTCTTTCTTCTTAGTCACTGAAATAAAAACAAAATTCAGGCACCAAACTCAGAAGGATTTTTCTGTGCTTTGACAACTCAGAGAGGGTATTTCCCACCCTCTGTAAGTCTTCTGGATGAATCACTGAACTGTGCTGAACCATAACCTGTCTTTGGCTCATTTTTGACAACCGCAAAGGCGGAGCTGGCCTTCTAATCTTCCACGATACCGTTTCTCCAGTTAAATGCTGCATTTGCTCCATGAGTTAATGTCTTCACTGGTGGGTTGACCATCTGCCATTTGTTCTCCTCTTTCAGCTCTTCACAGAAGCACATGCCCAGCGAAGGGATCTAGGAAAGAAGTTACTAACAGGGTCATTTGCTTTGACATGAAAGAGGGGGCTTTGCTACAGGAGAAAGCAGACCCTGAGACAGTTCTGGGACTGTTTTGACACTTCTGAAAAGAACTAAAAATAGACTGGAGGGCTGTGGGGTGAAAACCGAACTTGTGTCATCACCCCTCATTCATACTTGGATTTGATGACCAAAATATGTTCACTCCTTCTTATGCATCGACAGTTGTAGTAAAAACATACCTAAAGACTGAATTCTCTGGTTGGTCACACCAAGGCAGAAGGTAAGGAAAACTGGGGTGAAGATTTCTGCCAGTGGTGATAATACACAAATAAACTAAACAAAAACCCTTGGCAACCAAGTCTCAAACACAAGCCCCACTTAGGAAGCTGGCAAGAAAACCCTTCTCCACTTCATCCTGTAGCTGAGCACCAAAGTTGTGAACTTATGGTGACTTCAAAAACACACAGCTACTTGAAGAGTGACTCACTGAATAGAGCTGCAGGCTACACTCACAACCCCATGGGGAGGAGAGGGAAGGCTGTTAGCCCTGTTTCTAAAGGAAGGAGGTGAGCTCCAGATGGAGAGGTTTCCAAATGTGCCTCTTGTCTGTAGGTGTTACCTGGCATTGACTTTCCAGGGGAGATGGATGAAAGTCTGCTCCAAAGACTAATCTGCTAGTCACATACTGTTCACTAGGAGAAAATCCTTCTCTTGACCTCCAGCACTTTGCTAAAACTGAATGAGATTCCCTTTGTAATGAGAAAGCTACCATCATTGGTATTGGCATACAGTTACAGGTATGTCTCATCACGTAAGCAGGCTCCTTATTAAAAGTATAATAAAACAAACAGAAAACTTCCTGCTGAAACAAAAAACCTTCTTACCTTTCGTACCACCTGGGCAAAGTTGCTGCTGTCTCTGGCGGGGAGTCCTATCAGAGGTCGAGTGAAAGATGCCAAGGAAGACCCATGGCCCACAATGATGATGACACCTGATACACCAAGAAAAGCAAAAAAAAAGTACTCAGGGAGCTGCAGCACTGTCAGGTTACCCATCAGCAGATGGGTGTGAGGCTCTTTCGGGGCTGTTCATCTTTGCAGACCTCTTTGATAATGTGGCAGAAAAAGTCTGGTGTGTTGTAGGCACGTCTTCTGGTGAGAGAAAGCATTTGCTAAGAAAAGAAAAAAACCTTTCCAGAAAAGTATACTGTCTCATGCTGAGCTACATCCTGATGTAAAAAGACCAAGCAAAGAGTATATTCTTGCAATTTAGCACTCTACTGTCTTCTGCTTAATTTTGCTTTTTCATTTCTATCCTATAAATTGCATGTCTTCACATTTAGTGTAGCCCAGGACAAGGACTATACGTCTACCTTAAGCTCTGTGCAACTTGTGTTAAACGTGTTTCTGATGCCAAATCTCTGCCAGTTCCTGTTACTGAAAGTGTCTGACAGAATATACAAACATCTGAAACCTTTACCTTTGCTGGGGCAAGCAGTGATGATCTGTTTTATAACCGCAGAGCTTCTGCTTACATATTCTTCATAACTTTCCGAAGGCACCAGAGAGGAGAGTGGGAAGTTACCCCTGACAATAAAATCACAAATATGTGTTAATCTAGAAGAATACTGGGACACTGTTAGCACTATTAAATGACTACACCAGAGAAAAAGCACTTGGTTAAAAGGACATAGGTTTGTCTACTGACTTGGCTGACATACTGCTTCCTCAGCTTGCATGGAGCATTAGCTTCCTCCACAGTAATTTCCTTTAAATCTTACGGCTAAATCTCGTAGCTCATAAAGCACCAAATGAGGGAAAACAATGCTTTAATAAAACTTGTAGTGTACATTGGCGATTATTTAAAGTAGGATTCATGTCTAAGAAAAGCTTCAGCTTTGAGCAGTTCTGTAGGCAAGGACCACTGCCCAGCTATGAACTGCAGACTTGCAGAGCCGCCCAGCTCTAGCAATCCCGACCGAGTCCAAACCAAGGCGAGATACTGATGATGTGAATGCTTTCAAGATCTGGCACCTCAGCATCAGTCTCCTTAATAAACAAAGCAAATAAAAATCAACAACAAATGAGGTATATCTGCTTTAGCTGGACAAATGGATAGTAAAGACTTTTAGAGTCAAAAAAAAAGTGGTTTCAGGGGCACTAATCACAATGCACCGCTCCTAAGTGTCTGAGCGCTTCTGCTGAGACCAGGCATTCTTCTTTATTTTATACACTGGGGCTCTTCAGGCACTGACTACATATTTTCCCCCAAAAGTAAGAGCCAGAGCTTCAAACGGCTATGAATCAGGGCAGCTCCACGGGCCCGGCAGGGCTTGGGTTGATGGACACCACGCACCCTGCACAGACCCCTCCCAAGGCTCCGCAGCAGCTTCCAGGACACCAGCTCTGCCCAGCCCTGGGAGGAGGGCTGGGGGCTGGCCCCTGATGTGTGGTGGCCGGCGATGCCACGGGTAGGCGACTGGGAATACCAAATTCCTGATGATGGGAGGCCCTGACAGCCTTCCCAGAGTTGTGGGACAGGTAAAATAGGCAGCAGGACCACGTCATTTCTTGCCTCTCAACAGGCTCCTGTCTTTGATATCTACCACTTAGCTGATGCTTGAGTCAGGGCTTCTTGGTAACAGAATTAAACCTCCACCAACTCACTCTCTATTTTTCATGTTATCCTCTTAATCTGTCTTCTCCAGGAATGGGAAGTGTTCACTGCTACAGCTGGCAAATAGTTACCCATGTGTTGTGGTACAGTACAGGATGTTAATTTTTTTTCTACAAACAGCTGCCCCCCTCACCCTAATTTGATTGTCTCCTTATTCATTGAATAGGCAGGAGTGAGATTAGATTAATATATTGTAGTAAGGTATGGTATCGCAGTGTACTTTCATAGGTGAGTCCTCACTGCATTATGTCAGCACAAACGGCAGAAGTAGAAAATAGGTGGCAAAACTGTGTGAAAGGGTCATGCTGGATTGTTACTCATACCTAATATTAATCCTGGCTAGGTCAGACATGTCTAGATTGGGGTACTCAAAATTAGTCTGCCTTTTGGCAGCACTGCAGGTTTTTTTTTTGTGCGCTGTCCTGTTGGCACCTCAGTCCCTGCAGTATCAACCCTGGTATTAACCAGCCATCCTGCAGCAGGGCTGAGCAGTCCCAGCACTGGCTCAGGTGGTTTCCAGGCTAAATAGCCACAGGAGGGCCGAGCCCAGGCTAAGGTCTCGGTGGGACTGCTGTGTCCAGCTGTGATTGCTACAGGGCAAGTGAGATGAGGACCAACAAGTGAAAATCCAGAGAGGAGCCGTGAACAGGGGTCCAGAAAGCACAGCCAACAAGGGAGGATGGGATGAATTCAACTCAGAGGAGAAGCTGAAGAAGGACATGGTGACAGTCCGCAAAAGGCTGCTGTGAAGAGGAAAGGAATGGTCTGTCCTCCATGCAAAGGATGAAGAGGAAAGAAATAATCAGCTTACACAGTGACTGGCAGGCTTTAACAGCAGGAATGGCAAAGGCAGAGTTTATCCTGCTTTGGGACAGGGAGCACCTACTAAACTTCTGCTTCTGTGGGAGCGTGAGAGGAGAGAGAGAGGCAGAGGTAATCTCACCCAAACTTAGCTGCCTACAACTCCAGTGGCTGGCTAGGTCCATGGAGACAAGTAAGCCCCTTCAGAGGGCAATTCATGCTATCTTCAGTGTCTGACACAGGCTATCTAAGATGGAAAATCACTGACTAGGGAGCCCCCTTCTTTCCACCAACAAGAAGGCTGCCAGCTAGCCATCACAGCCTAGGCACCCAGCTCTTAGATATCTGCAGCTGGGTGCAGTGAACCTCAGGGTGATCTCATCTCAGCACACAACCCATGGGCAGCAAATGTTTCGGCACCGCTCACGTTGCCTCTTAGTGGTGTTAGAAACAAAAGAATTTGGGTCAGGTCCACTGCTGACAGGGAATGATCAGGGATTTAACCTAGTGGAAGGCTGTCATTTGCAGCAGGTGAATATGGTAAATCCAGCCTCTGGGACGTGAGGATATTGAACCCCGCGTGTGACAGGAAGAAACTGGCATCTTATGTGCAAGGCTATAGCTCATCCACCCTATTTTTGCCTGGACCGGAGTGAGCTGTGAGGATTCTGGACTGCGTAGTTAGCGTTGCTTCAGAGCTTCCCCTCTGAACTTCCCACTGCTCTGCATTTGCACACTTTCTTTTGTGGCAAGTGATTTTGTACAGCAAAAAACCTAGGGAAAACAGTCTGTTGGTGATAAAACACACCAGAAAGCACTACGATCTGAGCAAATGAAGGATTTTACTCTTTCACGCAACTTCAAATGAAGACGCTTGCTTGACTGCAAGAAATGCATTAAGACAGGAGACATTTCCTTTCTTCCTGTCTTGTATACGTGGGAAAACCCAGAGACACTTTTATTAGCTAAGTAATTTCCTGGATCTGGCTGTTCACTGCGAACGATGAGCAGCCTGGTTTGTGAGCAAGACGAGGAGCTAGCTTGAGTTGGAGACTTCTCGCTTCCTGCCCTGCTGTGGTTTGCAACCACTCAGAAAAGACTTCACCCTCCCCAAGATGTGAGGGCCCCAAAAAGTCCTTGCTGAGCACAGTGTTAACCTTTGAGCAACTAAAACCAAAACAACATCCCTCCCCGACCAAATTTGGCACAAACATCAATTATAGTGAAACGATGTGATCCTGCCTGCCCCACAACCAGAAGGACAGACGGCTAGTGTCGGGCTCACCTCTTTCTCCCCAGACCCTGCCCTGGGGTGCATGGGGGTGGCCACTCACTTTCCCTTGCTCTCGTAGCGGTGGCTTCAGTGACACAAACCAGCAATGTTTCACGTGTGGAGCTGGGCTCCCTGCCGCCTCCCAGCCTGTACTCACCCTCTGCCGCGGGGCAGACCTCTTGTTGCTGCCCTGAAGACCCTCAACAAAGGGGTCACCAAACTTTCCTGAGGTCACATTTCTTCCTCGCTGAAAACCAGCATGTTATTTACCCGACAGGTTGTTCTTCACACTTTGAAAGTGTGCTTCACATGAGCCGAAGGTAAAATCAAAACTCCTGGTAGCTGACACTAATGCCTATAATACAGCTATGCTTGTGCATGACAAACCATGGGCCTGAGACAGCAGATCTGAAGGTGACACTGAAGCAAGTCTGGTCCCATACGCACATATCAGATGTTTGTGCATGTGCAGGGGCATCCATGTGCTACACCTGCACACATTCCCACATGTGCACGTGTCCCTCTGTCACAGAAGCAAAAAGAGTTGCCTCTTGTCACGAGACAGCTGACAGCATGTCTTATTTTGGGAACAGATCATGCAGACTTGAGTTTGATCAGAATCACCCAGTCTTTGCAATGTTTGTAATGGTTAGTGACATATAAAATGATGAGGAGACACACCAGGGAAAAAAAGAAGACTTTAACATCTAGACATGAAGCAATTACCTGTAACTTGTGTCTATTTTGTAAGATGCCTCTGCCAGTTCTGTCACAGTCATGAAGTTAGGAATTACTCTGCTTGCTTCCCACTTGGTCCATTCAAACAATCCTGGTTCCACTCTGATTTTTACTTTTTGATCTAATTTAAGCCCTACAAGAACAAGAAGTATATCTTAAGAAGAGGAAGGTACACTTGAAGTGTTACATTCAGGTTGTACATTCTGTCTTGTTTGCTGTAATGATTTAAATAATGAAATTTTATGACTTCTTAATTAAGTATAAGTAAGTGTAAGTATATTCATTATACTTATAAACAAAAGAGGATCATTTTGATTAAGTGAAACCACCATTATATTCTTGTCTGATTAATGTGAAGGCACTACAAATAATTACACCATCATCATCATTATCATTATTATTTCTGGAGCTCTCTTATGATGATCTGCAAGACACAGAAGAGAATAGAAGAAAAGACCTCAGTAATGTTGCAATCTGAATAAACTTTAGACAGGAAATGTTTTTATGATTTTCATATGGCATTTTCATCAGTGGTCCTCTGTGGGGCAATAAATTGTCCTACTGTGTTAGAAATGGAATTCTCTTGTCAAAAGACACATTATTTTGGTGATTATTCTCAAGAGAGGTTACTGAATAGTACTAGTTCCCAGAAGAAACACACGCCCTTCATAATTCTGATGTAAACATGGCAGTGAACTGTGAGCCTCTGACAGACCTGTTGGAGGGCACAGGAGAGCAAAAAAAGAGAGGGAGAGGGAGGGGGAGAAGGAGAAAGAAAGAGATTCTGCAGTATGAAGGAATTAAAACAGTTTGGCTTGCAAAGGCAAATGCTTTCAGGAGAAAGCTGTCTTCTCTGATTCACACACATATTCTTCAGAGCACTGGAAATACTTGCTTTTTAGCTTAGAATATTTCCTGGAAGAGGTGGCAGTGGAGATTTTACAAGCAGCTACTAATGTTGAATTCAACCTGCTGTGAAACACCTCTGTTTTGTATAACATTGGATTCCATTTTAACCAACTAGGACTAGAGTTAATGGAATGGTACTCTCCAGACCAGACACATGGTGGCACGTTTATTTCTGCCTGTATTACCAGCTACCAGTCTTCCCTGCTTAAGTATAACAACAAATAACCACAAAATCATACATCTTCTTAATTACTCATCTCAGAGACTTCACAGAAGTTTGAAGAAGACATTTCCACCCTGGCAAAAGCACCTGGCCGGTTTTGCTGCCTTACCCTGCAGTACGTGTTGAGCCGTCTGTATGCAGCGGAGCGCAGGTGATGAATACACATAGCTGACTGTCACCTCCTGGTCCAGCAGAGCTTCTCCTGGATGGGAACAGCAGAGTGAGCTGCTCTTTTACAAATCGTGACAGATGAGAAACTACTAAAAAATATTTCCTGCAAAAAAACAGCTTGGAGCTTTTCAGTTTCATTGACATGGGATGCATTGACAGTCCCTTTCTATTCATTTTTTCACTCCATCAGCTGACTGAGCTCACTAAAAAGTTCATTCTGGTGGCAACAGCAAGTTTAAAATGAGTGTTGGAAAGACAATTACAGAAGATTCACTCCAAATCTGCAAACAGCAGTTCGGCATTTGGCTGTCTCCATGCAACTGAATCATCAGAGACAAGCGTTTGCACCAGACTCGCGTTGTCACAGTCAGTCACACTGGCTCAGGGAGTGGAAACAGCTTCATCTGGTGAGAGAATTGAGTCAGACTGACCCATACCACCCAGCTGCCAGGTACCTGTGATGAGGTGACCACCCTCTGCAGACCATGAAGCTGCTTCCTCTGGCCAACCCCTTCACTCGTCACTGCCTGTTAGTGACAACTGCGTGAGACCTTAGTCCCTTGCAGACAAGCAAGATCTTGCAGTGGTTGCCCATAGAGAAGTGTTTCCACAATGAATGCTGCTAGGAAGTTTTGCTATTGCAAAGCTAGTCTGAGCTTTTGCAGATGATGAAAGACTGCTTCCCAAACCCTTACGTTTGCAGAAGGATATTACCCAGCTTACCTATAAGCCTTGACTGGAAAATACCACAGCAAGATAAAGGAGGATCGTATTCAAAATGTTTCACGCTGTCTTTCCGCTTTGGCAGGGTGGAAGGGAAGTTCAGATCTGCTCTGTAGTATTTTCCTGAAACGAAGTGGGACATTTTGCCGTGGCACAAGGGAGGCAGCCGCTGAGTGTACAGGTGGCATTCATTACAATGGCTCCATTTCTTCTGAATGGTTGCATGTCTGGCTCTGAATACTCAGCCCAGAGTGACATCTCAACTGGCAAATTAAACAGGTCAAGGCCCATTCTCTGGCCACAAGGGCAAGTGATGAAGCAGGGTATCTGCCCAAGGAGCTAGTCTCTCTTCCCTTCACCTCAAACACCCATGCTGTCTGTCCACCAGGGACCAACTATACTCTGTGCTCTCCCCAAACCTCACCTGGAAACCGCGTGGGCGAGGGGGAGCTGCCGTCAGCCTACAGGATTATTTTAGTTCTACAGACATAGTCAGCGTCTCACTAACGAATCAAACCTGGTGACTGCCATTACCTTAACGAGTCACAACACTGACTTCAGAAATCACCTGTCCTAACAAAATAGCACCTCTTCTGCAAGCTCTGAAGGAGCAAATGGGGCAGCGGAGAGAGGGGACAGGAAATTGTCAGAATTCAGCTTTGTGGGGCTCAGACAAAACAAAAATTTACTCTATATCGATACTCTTTTACCATAGCCAAAACGACAAAAAACTTCTCCACTGAAAAAAAATGAAACCAGTGAATTGATTATGCAGTCAGAAAGTACCACCCTTATTTTCTAGTGTGAATTTTTCCCACACAATATAAGAGATCTCAAGCATAACAGAGGAGACTTTTGGCATAAATCTCTCCCTTCTGAACTCCCACCTTCTTATTCCCCTCCTTCCTCCCGCCACATATTTCCCTGTTCTGGGTCAGTTTTCTTCACCACAAAATACATTATTTTGGGAGAGATGGCCAAGAAATTCAGCTTTTAATTTAAGTCAGTGCTGACATCTCATTCCACCATGGTTTGCTCTTGGTCTTCTTCCCCAGATTTGACTAGTGATGTACTGTGACTCTGATCAGCAGACCATGATTCTGACTCAAGCACAGAAAGGTGGAGGGATCTGACAACCACCTCTTTGTGTAACGAGTGGTAGAGTTCTTGTGTTTTGTACATCCATCAGTAAAAGACACATCCGTCAGTATCACAAGAGTTTTGCTTGTTCTTCAGAGTTTATCCAGTATAAACATGAAGGACTTTCACACATTCTGAAATATCAGTTATGTGCAGGTCAAAGCAGTGCTCTACCTGACTTGCAATGTTGCTCACTCTTTTGTGTCAGTGTTTACATTTACATATAGGAGACTGAATCTCTTGCACCCATTACTGGGATTAATTGGTTTTTGTTCTGATTTGCTAAGATCCTTCCATTATCTTGCTCACCATCTGCAGTCAAGCACTGTTGAAGCCAAGATTTGCCAAAGACCTGATCAACTCTTTCCCCGTGGCGCATCACCAGCACTCCTCTTCGCAGGGTGGCATTTGGAGACAGCTGTGTGAAAAGGGTTTTCCATTATCATATTATATATAACCTGCATGAAAAGTCTGGATTCCTGGATGATGCTTGACGGAGGAAGGAACAGCAAACCTCTCCTGGAAGGCTTATAACAAGCACAGAGGGGGAGAGAAAGGAGCTGCTATAATAGATGCCTATCTTTAGGACAATAGTAAGCCTGACTGGCTCTCCACTGCAGGCAAATGAAAGAGATCCGTGACCTTCATGGGCCACAGATTAGTTTTTAACTCTGTGTTTACACTAGTGAAAAGTAGTGCTGATGAAAGATCTTTCCATTCTGAGTAGGAATTATAATTTTAATATATATCACATGGTTGGTATAAACAAAAGAGGGAATCTAGCTAAGATTTAAGTGGCAATGCTCTTTTCTACATCAGGACTAACACCGAGCTCATCCTTCTTTTGCTAATGAAAACACTACTTTTACACTTTTCATAATGTAGAGGCCAGGTCAACAGTGAACCCGGATCTCCTCTGAGGCCACTTTCTTACTCAGACTGCACAGAACTGCAAAGAAATTCTAAGTAGTTTGGGGTTAGTATACAATGCACGTTGAATACAGATGAGAAGATAAGGAGGAATAGGTCGTAGGCTTTAAAACCTTTTCAACAGTAACCCATAGCAGTGCTACTGCTGCAGCACTCGGGTTAGCGATGTGTATCTCCAGCAGCAGAGAAGGGAATTCTTAAGAAGTGGTATGAGATTTATATTCATGTATTCTGCTAAACGCTATTGCATTTCTGCCATGAAACACAAATCAACTGCCACAAGATCAGAGTTTAAAACTATGGTTTTGTGGTCTTGCATTTCTGCTTAGGAGGAACTCAGAAGCCAGGGAAACTCCTAGACTGGAGACGTGCACATCTACAGAACTTGTACGTCAGGCCAAGCAGTGGCTCTTCCACAGATCCGAGCTAGACAGGAGAGGCCAAGAGCAATCAAGAGTCTGCGGAAGGACGTGTGACTTGTGCAGAAGTTTCTGTCTTACAGTCATGCATGCAGCATCCCAGGAGGCCCCAGGATGGAAGTTCCCTCAACGTGCCCACAAGTTTCTCTGATGTTAACACAAATGAACCTGGGGTTATCCCCCAGCACAGTGAGAAGAGAGGCCATGGGGCCAGAAAGCCCAAAGAGGTTTCTGCACCTTGTCAGTGTGCCAGAACTGACTCTCCTGGCATGCCTGACAGCCAGAGACAACAAGGTAGTGCAGGTGCAAGTGTATTGTAGGTAGAAAAACAAAGTCTTTATTTGTTTCGCTCTTCCTACCAGAAGACCAGTGGAAAACCTGGGAAAAAATTTATACGTATTGATTTTGGAACTGGGGCAAAAATGTAATCCCATCAGTGCTGCTAACCTCTCCAGCTAGCTGTTCTCTTGCTGCAGTTCTATGCAGTTATTTGAGCTAGCAATGTATCTCAAAATACAAAAGAAGATGAAATATTTAAATATGCTAAGATCTGGGACCACATAAACGAGCAAGGCAACTTACAAATATCTGAAGGGTGGGTGTCAGGAGGATGGGGCCAAGCTCTTTTCAGTGGTGCCCAGTGACAGGACAAGGGGCAATGGGCACAAACTGAAGCAGAGGAAGTTCCGTCTGAACATGAGGAAGA
>Ga0065711_1031717_pt1 | contig 28927 bp, 13 predicted proteins | sample Hoacrofraction12_FD_59098 | JGI IMG/M metagenome (GOLD analysis project Ga0065711, IMG submission 59098) | Hoatzin crop microbial communities from Cojedes, Venezuela - Epithelial fraction 12 v2 (version 2) | ecosystem: Host-associated > Birds > Digestive system > Esophagus > Crop | place... | reverse complement strand
CACGCTGAATGGCAGCACAGCCTGCTGGTGTATCCACCACACCTCCCAGTTTGGTGTCATCAGCAAACTTGCTGAGGGTACATTCTAACTCTTCATCCAGGTCATTGATGAAGAAGTTAAACAAGACAGGGCCCAGTACTGACCCCTGGGGGACATCAGAAGTTACAGGCCTCCAACTAGACTCCATGCTGCTGATGACAACCCTCTGAGCTCTAACATTCAGCCAGTTCTCAATCCACCTCACTGTCCAGTCATCTAGCCCACACGTCCTGAACTTCCCTAGGAGGATGTTATGGGAGACCGTGTCGAAAGCCTTGCTGAAGTCGAGGTAGACAACATCCACGGCTCTCCCTTCATCTACCCAGCCAGTCATGCCATCGTAGAAAGCTATCAGATTGGTCAAGCATGATTTCCCCTTGGTGTATCCATGGTGACTACTCCTGATAACTTTCTTTTCCTCCACTTGCTTGATGATGACCTCTAGAATGAGCTGCTCCATTATCTTTCCTGGGATGGAGGTAAGGCTGACTGGCCTGTAGTTCCCTGGGTCCTCCTTCTTGCCTTTTTTGAAGATTGGAGTGACACTGGCTTTTCTCCAGTCCTCGGGCACCTCTCCTGTCCTCCAGGTTCTACTAGATCACGTAAAGTCTACAAGATGACGTGTAGACTAAGTATGGTTCTACTTTGCTTTTTGCCTTTGTTCCTACCTCACTATGTCTGGAACCAAATCTACAACCTTCCTTGCCTCCATCCCAAAATATGCACAGATTAACTCAGGTCAGCTGTAACAGACCTGCACTGCTACACAAACTTTCAGTCTTGGATGCCAGAATAAAGTAAATAATACATTCATAAATAATTGAAATAAAATCATGTTTCTACACTTAGGTTTTTTACTGAAAGCAATTATTTTACCAAGAAAATGGGTGCTTTCATTCTTAAATCTCTTGAGTGGGCACAGAAGGTTGTTTTCATTCTGGTTTAAAAAAAAAAAACAACCCTGGAAGAAGTCTGTGAGTAATTTTTGATGAAAATCCCCTCAATCTCCTTCTCTGTCCCCTCTAAATTATTTCTAAGAGGAAGCTAGTATTTTTCCACCACCTCTCCTGCAGATCCCACAGGAATGCCTGTCTCTGCGGGGATATGCCAACCACAGATCTCCCTGAACTGGAGTGCCTGCATGTGTGCATGCCATTAAGTGGTTAGAGGCATGTATGCCTGCACTGAGAATACAAGGGAACTATGCTCACATTAGTGAACCACAGGGTTTCCTGAAGTAATTAAATAGCAGCAAGATTGCTTCTTCCCAAAAGGAAGGTAACTGAATAATGAAACATCAGGCAGTTGTGTAAAATAGCTAAAAGGACACAACGTTGAAATCCAGCCTGCTAAGAAACCCACCTGAGCAAACCCATCCCATATGCCAGAGCTCACGTGTGTGGTTTTGGGAGGCATGTGGATTGTGAAGGGGTCTGCTCATGGTAAGTAGTAGGGTCTGGCACAAATAATCACTTTGTTACTACATCTAAGGCAGGACCAGGACACGTTAGCAGGCATTGAGAGGGGAGAGAGCATGTTACCTTTCTTTCTCAAACCTTAAACCCTAAGCCCCAGTACATTCTGTCTTCTGTACTATCCAACCGGTAACAGTCACCAGTGCCGAAACCATTTCTTCAGTTTTCTGTTATCACCCCCAACAGAATTAAATACATCTGCACTGTTAGAAATACTAGAGCCCTTGGGCTGAGTTAGTTGTTCTCATCTGGAAAACAGGGCTTATTTTATTGCAGGTGAGTAACAAAGATCTGATAAAGAGCTGTACTAGAGAACCTCCACCACAACAGTCTTGTATCTACAGTCTTGGCATTTAAACACCAAGCAGCCTGAAATTACCATAGATGAAACAAAAAGTTTCCTTTTCTGTCAAAACAGAACAGAATCCAGTTCACCAGCCACTAGAATCATTAATCAATGAAGCAAACATGCATAAAATAATTGAATAATTACCTTCTAAGGTGTTGGCCAAAGACCTGAATCTCTTGATTGCTCTGTTCATTCAGATGTACGAGGGAATTAAAGCTAAATGTGTGTGGTTTTTTTCTTTTTCTTGTTTTTCAGAAGACCTGTTTGTAAATGTTCCAGTTGCATTTAGGCCAATAGCCAGAAAAGCATATCTGCTCTGGAGTTCAAGAGCCAGATCTTCAAAGGAATTATATGCCTGAAGATGCAAATAGTCTTTACGCAGTTTTCAAAAACACTGTAGGAGGTTAGCCATCTATTCCTGCAGACTCTAGTAGTGTTAGCATGGCCCCTCCGGGGAAAAATACAATACAACGATATTGAAGACACAAAACCATGTTACTTCAACACACTTACCCATGCCACATGATCTCCTGAGCATAGCATTTTACAGAATAAGGACAAATGAATGGCTACTCCAAGTCATATCAGAGGTCCATCTAAACAACTATCCTGCATCTTAATAACAGAAACTTAAGGAAAGAGTGTAAGAAATGTGCTAGGTATGGAGTGATTCTTGATCTTCATATACCTTCTCAGGAACCAGTGGCTAAGCGACTTCCTGAATGCCCTTCTTGCTCCTCGTTGTCACATCTCATGTTTCCGTATAAACAGTCACAGCTGTCTAATCACTTGCTCAGCAAAAGGTACAAAAACTTTTCATGACACATACAAAAGCAATGCATTCAGATAGCACTGTATCGGCAATCACAGAGATGAAACCTGTAGTTTTATACTTTTTCTGCCCTTTCTGTAGTGTATTGAGGAATCCTAGAGTTTATCAGTTACAAAGGACCTGCCAGTAAAGTAGGGTCAACGTTATTTAGGGCACAGAGTGTAAAATTACTAGGAGTACATGAAATCAAATACATTGCTTTCACAATTCTTGCTAGGGAAACAGATATGTGTTATCATGGTACGTTAAAGCAATACAGGTCCACCTCTCTGTGCCACTCACAAGACCTTTCCTGCAATGATTGTTAGTTTTCTTGTTGTTGAAGTCTCATCTTACTTTGAAACGGTCACACACACGTCTCATTAATCACAATTTAAGAATATATGACAGGTCACTTCATTCTCTCCAGCTGCTCAAAGACCGAAGGAAACTAAATCTACTTGACCTAGTCATTAGTGGTAGGGGCTCTAGGCTCAAGTTTGGTCACATCTGAACTGTTACTAACATTGGATCAAATTTCTTCTGCTCAGCCTTGAGTGAAATCATTGCAATGGCTAGAACTAAAACCTTGTGGTCACATCCTTGCTTTGGAAGACCCAGGACACATTCCTTTTTTTGCCGGTCGCCTCCACTCACCCTCCCTCCCTTACTCCACTAGACCAAAAACCCTATGTGGGGCGTGTTTCTTCAGTGTGCACTTCTCAGGTTTTAACAAATTTCCAAACGCTGCAAGGAAAGAATAACAGATATTTAAGAGGAAGGGGAGGGGAGGGCGGGGGGTGGCAGAAGAAGGTTCTTGTCTTGTCATAGGCACTGGGACTGCTCTTTGTCCTTGCTTTCTGTGATGAAAGCTGTCATCTGTCCTGGCCCATCACCAGCTTGAGAAGCTGGCATCCCTTAGCTGATGATAACATCTGGAAGCCAGATCTAATAGGATTGTGCTCATACCTCTTGCACACCCAGACATCTCTGTCTCACTTCAGGCTCCCCTTAAACAGATAATGCTCCCAAAAACTAATATAAGCCCTTAAATTTCCCCTTAGGTCAGTTCACTCAAGTTCATGCCCTTCCCACTGCTCCCATGAGTCTCTCAGGAGTAACCACAGCAAAGTCTGCCTGCTCCTTTCCTTGCTGCATCATTCTACAGAAAGCAGCTAACTGTTAGGGGATCTGCTGTGCTTTCTTGAGGAGGTAGTCATGACCCTGGGGTTTGTATCTACAGAGATCTAGGGAGCAGCTACAGCCTAGCAACTGAAAGACATTTTTAGTCAAGGCAAATGCCAAGAAAACTCACCACCACCACCCAGAAGCAGAAAAGAATGGGGAATACTAGGAGGTATCTGCGGAGCACAAGTAGCATGGTGAAGGAGCACATCAAGAAGAGCAGAGAGATCTGACTAAAGCTGCTCTGGGTTTTTTTTGTGACACTTACAGCATGAGTCAGATCCTGTCCTTTGCACCTAGTAGCACAGTTGTTCACTGAGCTGAGGTCTGGGTGGAGGAGCATGGGCTGGGGAAGGGACTCCCAGCAGCCTCTCCACTGGAGCAGAAACCCAGACAGGGCAAGTCAGAGGAGTAAGCATCTGCAACACCTTGTCCTTCTTCAGGTGCTCCTATCTGAACATAGGAAGAGTTTTAGCACTGCTTCCTGCAGTGAGGTAGCCATTACAACCTCTGCTTCTGTAGCAGGGAGGAAAGAGGAGAAGCTGAGGCACAGAAAAGGGAAATGGCTTGTGCCAAGGACCTGGCTTCCTCATCCTGTGCTTTGATCACAATTGCTAGTCCCTATCCCCACTGCGCATCAGCACATGTAAAGTTCCTTACTGCTGCATCCTCACTCTGCAACGAAGTGTAACAGTGCTTCCGTGAAAACAGGCTGCCTCGGTGTCTTGCATAGCTGTGAGGTATGTGCAATGCCCCTAAAAACACTGACTTCACCAAGTGAATGCAGAGGTGCTGCACCTTTCTGCTGGTCCTAGATGCTGAACCTTACAGCTGCTCCCTCTTTCAACTGAGACAGTTCTTTAATCAGTTCCTTTCTCCCAGCCATGGATCCCACTCTAACTGATTTATGCTAGTCCCTTCTATTATTGTCCTTGGCATCTCCTGTGCTGTCTCCAACCTCTCCTTCAAGGAAAGGCATTATGCCCAGATTTCTGCTCCGCTGTGCCCTCTTGTTAACTTCAGATTCATTACCCCAGCTGCTTGGATTTCTTAATATCTCGAATGACTTGCTGGCAAACAGAGGTTTACTTTTCTCCAAAATTCAGAATTTCTACACCAAAATCATTCCTGAAGACTTCCAACACTTGCTTCATCTATTACATGCTAACTGCGCATTAACAACCTGGCAGGACTTCTTTAGGCTTGCAAAGATCAGGAAGGCAATCTTGCAGTCAGGGACTCAGGTTGCAGACATAGGAATACAATCTCCCTGTCTCTGCTGGTAAGCCAGGGTTATTTAAAGGGTTGGCTGTGGCTTTTGGTAGGCATATGATAGATTAGGTCAGGACTGGTTCCTAGATGGATTTCTCTTGCACAGTTCTGCAGCAGCACATGCTACATAACATCACCTAGATCACATATAACCTCTCCTTTCATACCTATGACGTGTACAGTCTCAGTATACTGAAGATACAGGCAAAAGATAACCTTCACCTGTACACACTATAACCTCAATGGAGCCTCAGCAAAATATATAACCAAAGCGCCAGAGTATGGCAGTTCAGTAACTTCTGAGAGGACAATCCTGACAGCAATACCTGTAAATCTGCACCTGCAGTCTGATATATTCGTCTAGTGAATTACACACATTGAATTCCCTGTGCAGGAAGAAACCTTCTTGTGCTTTGGACATATACACATAGATACTACTTTACACTACCGGAATTAGAGCACCAGTTCCAAACATTCAGCAATGAGGTGACTATTCCCACTTTAAGTGCAAAGTCACATTTTTCCTAAGCACAAGAAAAGTTGTCCTTTTGCCCAGCTTTTGCAAATGGTCCCTGCTGGGGCTGTCTATAAGGGAGGAGGTGAAGCAACAAAATCTCGGCTACCAGCCCACCATTCTCCTTTAGTTAGCAAACAACTGCCCTGACCCTCCATCCCTTGTGCCCAGACTCTCAGTGCGTGGGCAAGCCACAAATATTTACAACTCCTCTGAAAGCCGACTTCTTTACGAATCTTCATAAAGTCAAAACACAATAATAGCCCTCTGTATCTTGCATTTCACTACCATGGGTTTTTAGCTTTTTTATCTGGCTCTAGCAGAACACTGAAAGCTGATGGGCACTAGGGGAAACTGGTGCAGAGCATAGAAACAAACAGTTTCTCCACTCTACCTTCCAAAGGCAGCGCTGGGACACATGGTGGAGGAGATTTGTGATTCTTTCGCAGCCTCCTCCCTCTATAGTACAGGCTCATATCCAGGATTGCAACATACTCCCTCGATCCCCTCCAGCTGCCACTTTGGCAGAGGCCATTATAAAAGCCTGAAAGGTGCTAAAGGTACTTTCTGCAGCAGATGTCAACGTGATATCCACAACTTTCAGCAATTCTGCCACTGGCCTGCTGTTCTTGGGAGGCCTGATAGAGGCCTGATGTGATTGCAAAGTCATATCCTCAAAAGTCAGCCTGAATTCAGCACCTTTGTACAACAGGATTAAACACTACTTTTTTTCATAGAGCTTGCTCAAGAGGGACATATTCTAGTGATAAATTAACACTGTGTAAGGAAGATGACTGGAATCTATAGCACTCCTGCTAGCTGCATAACACAGAAGGTGCAATTAGATGTATTAAAAGGATCCTGACTGGAAGAGACAGACTTACGGTCAGTATAACTAAACACTACTTTGAAGGTATGAATTTGGATATACATACCTTCCACCCTATGTACTGATAAAACGGAAGGGATAGTCTTATGGCAAGATCAGCAAATGCTTATGTCATTTAAGGCTAAAATTGCATAGATCTGGCATTCACTTCTTGATTTCTGGCATTTCCCAAGTTCAGAGTGTTTGATTTTAAATCTGGGAAACGTACTGCTCTGTGGGTAGTTTAGCACACAAAAAAAGCAACAGAAAAGGATATAGTTAAAGGCTAAACTTTGGATGATGTGAGTATGACTGCTCCTTCATACGATTAGTCTCCACTCTCAGAGACTAACCTTCACCACTCAGTAGCTTCCTTCCTTTGACTATACTAAAACTGCATTCATTTGCTTTCTCCTTTATAGTCAATTTCTCTCACAGTCCAAGTGATAAACATATCTTGTTTAATACTTGAAATTAATTTCACAGGGGTGCCTAGAAACATTTTCTAGCCTATTTTGCAAGCAAGATGAAACAAAAGACTAGGTGATATTAACATGACGATACCCCACCTGCACCCATGTTCTTCTGATTGAACTTGCTGAGAACAGACTCCGAATCAACAGACAATGTCAATAGCATTTGATTTGCTGCTTCTGTAAAAAGCCATGTCATATATCTGAATAAAGGTGTCTGTTTAATGGTAATGTGAAAAAATAGCACTGGGTAACATTATAAAACAATGACCACTTTCCAGAGAAGGGCTATTCCTGTTTTCCAGAAATCGATCTAGTATCTGCCAAAGCATAGCAATGACTTTTCTGTGCAGTGCAGTAGGTGAGATGGTTCCAGTTGCCTGCTTAAAGTGCAAACAGCTCACAAGGCAGCCATTTACAAGGCAGGACCGCAGCGCACTAAGTGAGCGCAGGACAGCTAATGTCACCCCCTACTGCTTTTTTTAATACTTCTGTCAGCTCAGCAACACAGTGACTGCTGCTGGCAAAAAACATGCCTGGCATTTCTGACGGCTTCCTGCAGAGTTACATGGAGAAGAGACAGCCTGAAGGCTCAAAATGAGATCAGCACACGGAAAACATGCCTCACATTTTCATGCTTGTCTTCTTCTGCTGGGGAGAGGTATGTGTGGGGGGAAAGGAGGAGGGGCAGCGAAACGAATTATGTTGTATAGACAAGACAGTGTACCAACAGCTCTAATAGCAAGAGGAAGATATCACCTTAGAGACTACAAATGTGACCTGGCAAAGCATCAAGAAAATTTGGTAATGGTACTGAGACATAAAAATAAAATAATTATTTCTACATATATGTACAACTATCACAGCACTGTGATGGCTGAGTTTAAATACTCCCAAGTGTGACCCTTGGCTTCCTTTATGGGACACTATGTCTTGGGCCAGCAGGGGGAATGATGCCACTGGAAGAAACAAGCACACTGCAAAAGATCAGAGAATGAGGCCAGATCTACTCCTCATGACAAAATCTATCATAATCCTGTAGAAAATGGCTATGTGAATTGCATATCCAACATCAGGGATTTGATTTGGAGTCACCATTGTGGGGACTATGCTGAGACCAAAGGGATTAAATCGAGAACACCAGACCAAAGTTACCATCCACCTAACAGTCACCCCTATTTACTCCACAGCTCATGTCCTTCCCCAGTGTTCCTGAACCTGCCTTGTCCTTAAGCTCGGAAGAAACCTGGGAGAAGGAACATCACTGTTTAGACTAGATGTCACATCATGGAAGCATCAAACAGGAAGCAGGGAAAGTCTCTTTGGCCTTAGAGGGAAGAATCTGTCAACTATGCATTGGGAGACAAAGAAGAAAAAGGCATGAGAAGGGAGTAAGAAAACATTTTCTGGTATTCAGCATGAAGAGATTTAAACATCACGGAACTAGCAACCTGTACAAAATTGGCACACTCTTCCAGAGGTAATAAATTTATATCCAAGCACTGCTCTGAGCATGAGTAAAGGTGGGGAAGCAGGGCGGAAATTCTCAGAGTCTTATAATTTTCCATGTCTTAGGCAAATTCAGACAATACTATCTCACAGGTGTGAGAATACCTTGGTTGCATGGTCAAATTTTTTTCTGTTACTTCAAAGAGTTAATGCTAAATGCTCTTCAAGAAGAAGTCTATACAGGACTTCATACAGAGGCTGGAATATTATAGTTGCTCTAAGGAAACAGGCAGTGATGACGTTTACTGTGGCATGAATCCACCTGAACCTGAAACTGAAAGGAACAGATAGGCCTCCACATCCAATTCACCCTGTAAAATGCTGTCTCCCCAGAGAACATTTTCTAGTTCATCTTTCCTACCTTTTCACTGTCTGCAAACTCCTGCAATATAATTTGTCTCTCCACACACAGTTCCAAGAAGTCTTCTGAATGGAAACTTTCATGTAGAGCAGGGAAGAATGTTAGCTGGTTACAATCCAATCCCTTCTTATCCATCTCCCTTTCCACTCCATTTAACGTCAGCTCTCCTATATCAGTATAGAAGAGATTGCAGTTTTAGTGGCAGCCGGTTGACACCAAAAGCATTTGTAATCTAGAATTTCACCCAATCTGTTCTACCTTGGCAAATAGCATTATGTATTTGCAAAAAAAGTGCATGAGAGAAGTAAAATCTGTTTCTGCTAAAGAATGGTGCTTAGTTCAGGGAACTAAAAACAGGTAGATGCACTCAGTCATAATTCAAACTAAATTCCTGCCGTCACCGAAGAGTCAAACATATTGAACAAATGTATTTACTCTCATTTCTGCACTGTGTTGGGCTGGTCATCTGATAATCAAATAATTTTAAAAAAAGAATCTGTTCACATACATAAAATTAGGAAAAACTGAAATTAGTATTCTTTTGTGGACATGCACTGAGCAGAATCTTAAAAGAACCAAGAAGAGACAATCCACTCATATCTTGCCCAAATTTCATCCCAAGTTTTGCAGTTCATGTAGGTAGAGAAGGCAAGATCAGCCTGCTTACTGAGGTAGACTGTAACTAGTTTCATGCAGAAACTATGTAGTACTTCAATCTTGTTTGGAGTCTAGAGCAATAAGCTCCACTCTCACTTGTTTGCTAGGCCCTATAACACTAAAAGGTATACAACAATATGGCCCATTTCCAACAGTGTACACTAGAAGCTTGACTTAGAGCAGCCATACAGGTGGCTGAAATCCACAGCCTTAGACTTGACTGACATATCTAAACTACAGTTATTTCTCAATGTTTTTTTTTTTCACTTTCCTCTGAGAAACTATTGACTTCTGTACCATACTTGTCTCCCCCTTCCATCCCTCTTCTTTTAATGTCTCATGTGACAGAAAACCCGGCCATGGAAAATGAAAAATGTTGACATAATGATCATATATGGAAAGATCTGGTTCTATTTGGAATGCTGAAAAACAATTTGACATGTTCTTGATGATATTCTTGATGATTTCTTCCCACTATTCAGTATTCTGTCCACATTCTTTGAAAGTTACAAATCCTATTACCACTCCTCTGAGCCATCTATCACCTGGTTTTAAATACAGAGGTAGAACTGGAGAGTCTACTAAAAGCAGGAGGAAAGTCTGCACTTTTCCTTCTGAGTTTGAGGAGTTGGGAGCTTCCCAAGTGCCACAGAATGCCCAAAGATTTCATCTCAAGATAGCTTTTTTGCTTCCAGATCTTTCTTGTGGCAACAAGAGAGTAACAAATTCTGAAGGCAGTTTATATACCTCCTATAGCAATTGCATCAGTCTTTTCCCAGATTTTACAGTGACTTTTTAGCCCAGAGCACTGACAATAATTTTTTTTCACTAGACAAAATTCTGACGTGGAGCTCCTTACACTAACTCCAGTTCTCTTTGGCTGTTTGTGTCCACCCTCTTCATGATGTAATTTAGTCTTAAATGGTTACCTGGATTCACTTCAGCAGTGGGGGTTGTTTCATTTCTGTTTGCAAGGAGAACCTGAAAAGACACTAGGTATGACTAGAGTGGAATATGCAGACAGGTAAGCATAACCCAGAACCTCACTGCAGAGATTTAGAACTACGTTGCAAATAAATGCCTTGGAAATTCAAATAAACCCATTTGAATAGACCCAAAGGAACAACTAAATATAGGAAGAAATGTCACCAATTAAGCAAAAGGACTATTTTTTTTTCGAAGACCCTGCATAATGCCAGTTATAGGATAAAAAAACATACCACTTAGTCTACATAAAACTGCCAGAATCCAAGCTTCACATAAAAGCTGAAAATGTCCTAGAGACATGGCAACCTCCTGATATCTTAAAGTGCTTCATCTTCTGGTTGATAGAATTTGGCACTTAGACTACTATAGAGACAGACAGTAGTAAATACTCCACATATACAGTTTAGCTTAGTTCAAATCACTTTAATTCTCCTTTTCATCATCCACCAGTTCTAGCAGCCCTAATAAGCATAAGACTATCTGTCTGGAGAGATCTTTTACCAGAAAAGAGGGAAAATCATGCTGTTACTGCTAAACATATTGCAGCCCCTCTTACTCTCTCAAAACCAGACCTGTTCAGTGGATTCCCTGTGCATGGTACAGCATATTGATGAGTCAGGTGATGAGAACCAGAGGAAAGAGGTGAGCATAAAGTCAGCAGCAACTGTTACAGAAACTGTGCATCCCCTGCAAAAGCTTTCTACCTCACTCTTCATTTGCATCATTCTCACTGGGGTGTTCGCATGCTGAATCCTCCTCCTCATTCGTGAAGGACCTTCATAACAATCAAGAATCCATCGTGGCTCTAAGGATCGTGATGCATCTCCCCATGGGCCCCTTGTGTAGAAAAGCTGTTCCTCAAGTATCATCCAGTCTTTGGCTGCTTTGCTGTAACCACACTGCAGCATCTGTGGGACAGAACAACTTCGTGCCACCTTTTGGACACTTCCGTCCTCCCATCCAGCAGCTGCACCACCCCAGTGATTCAGAGGTATCTACCCAGCCTATGAGATGAGATCCACTCCAGAGGGAATGCTGCAGACCCAGCAAACACAGGTCCAACTGACCACTGAAAGTGTGCTAGTGGGAGATGCTGCTAGTCAAACTAAGATACAGTGACAAATATAAGCACGTCGCATATATCAGCCCCCTTGAAAATGTCTGTTTTCATTAGATTTCCAACTCAAAAGCAGTAAGCAGCAGTGAGAAACTAGAGTGAGGTTTATTCACTCTAGTTTTTTTCTGGCAAATGTTCTTGTCAAATGACAACAACCACGCTCGCTTAAAACACAACCAGAAAGTCTCAGAAGTGTACTGTTCTCCCTCCAAGCATGGTATAAATTTAATTATTTCTACATAAAAAGTATGTGCAGAAAGTTGGGGGGCATTCAAATATCAATTTAAAGGAGAGAAGAGGTGAGAATTTCAAAGAATTAAAAGCTTGTTGGTCTCTGATGGCCAATCCTTAAACAGAAACATACTTCTGAGATTTTTCTGGCTATGAGCTTGAGACCTCTTGAAAAGTTTTACTGGCTGTTAAGAAGAAAATGTCAAAGTCCTCACTTTCATTTCTGCACTCTGAGAGTGGAATAATTCATTTAAACAAAAGAAAAAAGGCTCCTGAAGATAAAGTGAGGAATCTGATTTGTAGTGATGCTGTATCACACTTCAGTGGTGATGTCAGGAACAGAGTATTGACTCATAAACTCTCAGCATTTCTTTGGGCATACTACTCATCTCAGTTCTGAAATGCATGATTTCTGAGGGTAGTCCAAGAACATCATGTCAGCAACAGAAAGCTGTTGCACAATATTTCTGTTCTTTACCTGTATGTGGTTCTTATACAAAGAGGCATACAGCTCCTGCCCAGTTCTTCGGTACCGTTCCATACATGATACAAATCCCTAAAAGAAACAACAGAACACGTTATACCAAGGTGCTGCAGGTGTAAACTCTGTGAAGGGCAGAAGCAGGCATTAGTTGCTCTGTCTTTTACAAGAATAATTAGGCAATATGGTCTGTGTCTGCAAGTTTGATGGCTCTCCAGACAGTATAGTGATGAGGCAATCATCTGTAAGCAAACTGCACACTTACACAAGGAAAATAAATGTGTTCATGATCTTAACAAGGGTCATTAGTGGAACTACTCAGAAGGAGAAATAAAACAGCAAATATAATTTAAGGTTCCTCCTTTTGGAGCTGAATTAGTTAGTACTGCTAGTAGCATAAAGACAATTATCTGTTATAGTGACCCCAAATGGGTTAAGGATCCATAACGATACACCTGATCCTCATTGCATAAACAGAAAGTGCAAAGAAAAGAATGGTCCATGTCCCCTTTTTGCAGAGAGGAAACCAACTGTTTCCAAAACATTTTCGAGATCTAGGAACCTAAGTCCTCTCGTAACAAGTGACTTGGAGTGTAAGTACACTAATTAATGGGACTGGGATGCAGAGATGTCTGAGCTAGCTCTAGAACTGGAAACTTGTGGAGCTGTGCCAGTGCAAGATGATACCCATAATAACTGCCTCTGTTCCACTACACAGCACAGACATGCCCTAAGCCCCAGTGTTACTGTGGTATTTCTGGAAATACGTGTTTTCCAAAGCAGTCTGACAGATCTTCCTGGCCACCTTTTCTTTTCTTCCAGAGTGCACTAGACTCACAGAGCAGTGAGTCCTCATTAACACTCATACACTTCATCTACTCTTTTATTGGAATGAAATTCTCAAGCTAAGGGTCTCTGTGCGAGTACAAGACTGATGAACTCCAGTCAAGAGATTACGAGTTGCGTTCCCCACTCTGCAAACAGACTGTTACTTGATCTACAGCAAAACATGCAACTGCCCTAAACTGCTACCTCTCCAACCACAAAACAGACTATAATACTAACCTCAGAGTTACACAGGTTAAGATCATGAGGAATGGTCCATTGTGGTGGGATCCTTAAACTCAGGGAATAGAGAAATTAAAAGAGTTTCATTCCCTTCTTACCTACTCCACCAAAATCATAGGTTTTGGGGTTACAAGTTTCACACAGCCAAGGCATATACAGAACACAAACCAGAGAATTTCAAACAGTGCTTCCTATCTGAGCCTCCCTTTTGAAAAGGCCAGCAGAAACATTATTAAACTCAATGGAATCCCTCAGGTGCCAAACTAGCATCATGCAAATAACAACAAAATACAACCTAGAATATTCACTATCATACTAATACCTCAAATTCAGCTGTTAAACTTTAATCATAGACAAGCTTCCAGCTTTGAAAATGCTTGGTTTGTTCCCCCCTTTCTCCTAGTCATTGCTGAAATTCTGGATCCCAAAAATACCTGAAGCAAAGTATTTGTTCTCATGACATTTTTTTGCCTGGTCAGAGAGACGAAGCATACGGAAAGGCCGTGTGTATAGCCGAAGCACTGAACAACTGCCAAGTAAGCTACTGGCTTGTTTTATTTTATTGCACAGACGCAGCTGAAGAACCAACACAGAACTCTGCTTTAACAGACTGTCCAACACTCGTGAGATGGTTCTTCAGTCTTGTAACTTGGCCTTTTCTATGCAAACACAAGGATAGCTGCTCCATCTATTTCTCTCCTACTCAGTATCTCTTCGTGTGACTGCTGACAAGTAGCTACTGGGAGCAGTTCGGTATCACAGCCTTCTTACTATCAGTCTCAGGTAAAAAGTCTTCTGTTTGACAGTGTATTTCCTGTAAAATATTCTAACTATCCTATTACAACTACGTGATGTCATGTCTGATCTTCCGGGCATACTTGCTTTAAAATTTTCCAAACCAAAAGTTCTCAGAAAAAGCAACTTTTTTTCTTGAAGTCAATGGCACAGCACATTGAGTCCTCACTCCACATGATACTCCTAATCACTATGGAAAGAACCAGAATCCCCAAAGTCAGAGTATCCAAATAAACCATAAATATCTACTCCATGTGCCAGCCACATGTGTAATAAGTGTGCAGGCTTACTTGAACATGATTTTGAAGCCAAAATAAGATTGCTTGTGCTCCCCAGGAAATTACAAAAGGTACACCAAAGCCATGAAATAAAAAAAAAAGGGGAATTAGAGTTGTAGAGTTGCTGACCCTTAACTGCATTACAGCGAGCACCAGAAATATCTGTTCCTTTGACAAATTCCTGAGGATTAGAGGTGTCAAAGAAGGCAGAAGCTGTTTGGAGATTATAAAACAGAGGTTAGAGTGCCCTCAGTGCCATTCAAAACCTCTCATGCCCACCCAAGCTTCTCCAGCAAAGGTGAGATTGCTGTGAGTCACAGCTCGAGGCTGAACCGGCTATGAAAGTTCCCGCATCCTACTACCTAAAGCCATGGATCAGCTGGGTAACTTTTAAATGCATGGACTCTGTGCCATGCTGGCAGTGATTTCTCACAGCAAACTGCCTAGATGCTGCTTGCACTGTGCTAGAATTAAGTTAACACACAAGGTCTATGTGGTGTGCCGATTAGTGCTGGCTGCCAGCCAGGTCTGTATCCCTGCTGCGAAGTCACTTTTATTGGTGTTTCCCTGCAGGAAGCTCCTGTTTTACACTGATGAAAGTCATTACATTTTTGTTTGTTTAAAGCATCATTAAACCTATAATCACAATTGTGGCCTCACAAAACTGTTCCATAATTCATATAAAACTCCCACAAAGGCTGACCTAGAAAGCAACAGCATCTCTGTGCTAGGCTTAGTACAGGAGAAGAGCTGAGATCCCAGCTCTATGTGGACATAAGGTAAAAGCCATTCAGAAAAGACAACCAATTCCTCCAAGTACTAACAACCATTTCAGATACCCACAGGCTATTCAAGCTGAGTCACTGCTCTACTGGCAGCTGTTTCAAAGTTGCCCATAGTCTGTATTTCACTCATGGTCACAGAGAAGACCCTGCAGGTCAAAGCTCACATTTCAAAGATTCTCACTGACTGCTCTGACCCAGCTACTAGACTTTGAAACATATGAAGGGTCCTAAGCAGGAAAAATTCTGCTAGCTGTGTCTGGTGAACTGAAGACTAACCACTATGGCTTCCAAATGAGCTATAGCTAGTCATCTTCAACCAGATGAACATGTCCCTGATGATCATCCCCACAGGAAAACCATCTGGTTGTAAAATGAAATTAACAGTTAACAAAATGGAGATTGCTGTGATTGGAAAAAAACAAAACCAAAACAAACCAACAAACAAAAACAAAACATGAAAAACATATGCAATAAACATGGAGAATATAGAACAGGCTATTATTGATCAAGTGTTCCGTCAGGATAATTACATTGTAGTTTTTAATGAACAACCAGCGAAAAGAAGTTTCTAATAAATAAACAGTTCCATTAAAAATTGCAGGTGGTTATCCTTTAAAATGGCAACTCGTTATGCAGTAGATTAAATACAACAGTGCCAAGTTGTAATATTTATCTTGAATAAAACAATATGCCAGCTTTGATAATTGTTAATATTGTGTAACGTAATATCATATTTGAATTTCATATGCAGATAAGCAGGTGTAAGTGCAAGAAAGATCACCTGCATTCTAGGGAAGAGCAGACTAGAAGGCCATATTGAACCATCCTGGCCTAAAAATCTGAGTATGATACCATGCTTTAAGTCTTTTTTACACAGACTTCTCCATTTTGCAGCCTTAGACAATCACATTCTAAGTAGAATCAGGCTGTTTTGCTGCCTCAGATTCCCCAGCCAATATTTAGAGCTTGGAAAGGTGATGGAATTTACAAGCTATTTCCCTATTAAAAAAAAAAACAGACCACAGAATCAAAAAATGTTTCTCCTCTTGCTGCATTGAGACCTTGTGCAAATCGGAGAAAAAATTATTAGCATTAGGGAAAGGTAAAACCAGCAAGGAGAAAAATGCTGGCAAATGGAGAAATTAGCATGCCAAAAATACCTGAGAGTGGATTTTCTATAATTTCTTTCAAGTAAAGCAATTGAAAGTCTGCTTGTAATAAGAAATGGTTGAAAAGAAAAAAAAAAGAAAAAAGTTTGAGGTGTGACTTCTAAGTTAACAATTCTCCACTGATCTCTGTAATGGCTTATGTCTGTTTCGGTCTTTATTTATATATATATCACTTAAGACTCCTGTACCCCATAAATACTCAGGCTTGCCATAATAAACTCATATTGCATGATACAGATGCCACGTCTACTACAGTTCTTTCCTAAAGAAACATTATGTCATTGGAGCTCTGCTCTTTGAGGCTTTCTTTGGGGAATTAAAGACTATGTGTTGTATTACAGAACGCACATGCACACAAAAATATGTGCCAAAATTCATAATAACTAAACTTCAAGACAAAATAATTTTGGACTTGGAAGAGCCAAAAGGAAAGCCCAAATATCCTGATTCCTCACTGTACCAAGTCAACAGTCCCATGGATGATAGTGAGAATACCCACATACTTGTTTTGAAGCACGTGTTTTAGTTGTCTGTTGGTAAGGACTAGAACTAGTGATATTAGTCTACTACTTCAGCTCTTCTAAGCAAAATGAATATTATAAATATATAAGCACATACAGTAAGAGCATTCATATAGCATCACAGCTATAACAAAGATATCTACTCTTGTACAGTACTTTTCACCAGTACATCTCAGAGATCTTTATGAAAAACATCTAAGTCTCTAGCTTACAGGTGGGGAAACTAGAACAAGTGAGTTTCTTGAACATGCTGCCACTATGACTTGGTTGTGGGGGAAGGAGGGTTGGTGATGAGGCAAACTCAGCCTGAATTAATTTGAAACAGCCTCATAAGCCCACAAAGCGGATGTATATGGTGACAGCATGCAGTAGTGAGAGGGGAAAACAGTCCGACAAATGAATTTGGAAATCCCTTCTACTCTTCTGTTCCCTGTGCCAGACTGCAGTCTAATATAGCTGATTTACTAGATATTAGATCTTGTATCACAGGAAGAGTCTACACACCTTATTCCTCTAACCTGGGCTCTCAATTCCACATGTAAGGGTTTTTGATATAATCACAGCTATTCAAGCAATCACTAGGTTTTTAGAAAACATTCCATGGGCATAGAAAAACAGAACAGCAGGTAAGGAGCTCTTAGGGACACAACCAACTGTGTGTAAACAGCATATGTACAGTGACAAAGAGTCTGTGAGTGGCAGAAACAGATTTGATGACCCTGATTCAAGGAATCACTGTGTTTTAGGATGTGTTTAGGCATATACTTTGCAACTTCTGTATACAGGCTGTCTGTTACTGAATGGCAGCAGATTTGCCTTTAATCCAAGCACTTAATATACAAACACACAGACAGTATGTATGCAGCACTTGGACCTTAAAAGTGGCAATTAAACATGCTTAAAACCTCTATGGGTGAGGACTGCAAAAGAGGTAAACAGGAAATTAGCATCATTAGAGCTAGAAAAATGACATGATACTAATGTGATAAACTTTTCCCATGTAGAATCAAACAGAAAAGCTGTATTTTTTTATGAAATAGAAGGCTAATGAAAAACCATTTTATAATGAGCAAATTGTTCAGTTTTAATTAAGTATATATTTCCCAGCAGTCCAGCATTAAATGGCATCCACCTATGATGCAGCATTGCTCTTCTCAGCAGACCTATATCGCAGCTCTGTCCTCTGGACTGCATGCCCTGACGAGTGCGGACCTCCTGTCACTGATGATGTGACTTAGTCAGGAAGGAGACACTTTTTCACACAACTGATTGGTATTTGCAGTCACCATCTAAAGTGATTAAAAATCTTTTTAATGTAAAATTCCTGAACCACTGTGACTTACATAGCTGCAGAGCCAGATTGTCAGCAGTCAAGTTTTGAGCCTGAACTCTTTTTGAAGTGTGAAAAATATCTTCTTGTATTCAGTTCAGTTCTTATACTCCCCCTTTTTCCACACATCTAACCAGAATTTACCCTCCTGACGTGCACAATTAAAGCTCAATACTTCTGGTCCTTTCCTGCTAAATCACAGAGAATAAATCAATCTCTATCGGCCTCACAAGCAAAGGATAGGATTACAGCTAGCATAGCAGTTTTACAGAGAAGAATTCGAGTGTTATAGTAAAGTGCTTGAGCTGGGTGAAGTCTCCATTGTATTCAGATACAGGAACAAAGTGCATAACATCTCCACGTCTATTACTGCTACTAAATCTAACGCACTGAATCAGAGACCAGGTACACTGCTACCCTGTGCAAACAATAAGCCACCCATTTTGTGCCCAGACTACTTTCAAGTGATTGGCTATGCACTAGGAAGTGAGTAAGTTCATTTTGTAAGAGGAAAAATAGTTTCATTAGTGACAAGGTAACAAGCATTAAGCTAAGGCAGATAATTTTTTCCTTAGCAGATTAAAGAGCAGTTTGTCCTAGTCCTTCGCATACACTCTCCACACTGAGGACTCTTTGCAGGCTCTTTTGAATCAAAAAATTGTTACTGCCATGTGGATTTTATTGTTGCTTTGCCAAAATTCATTTAGCTTTTCAACAGACTGCAGTTCCAGAAGTTAAGCGTTGCATGGAAGCTTTGTGCCTCAACCCGCTAGGAGGCTAATGCACAGTGCCAACTGCTCCTAAGGATCACGGATGGTTTCCTGGCACCACCAGTTGGTTGGGGAATAGCAAACTTAATGAGAAAAGCCTCCATATTTCAGTGCATCATAAATGTACCTACACACAGGGGTCAGTTCCAAGAGGATAAACCCAAAGGGTGGTGTACATATGATGAGACTTCCACACTGTATTTATCAGCTAAACTCAGTCAGCACAGAAGTAGCTCTACTTCTATAGCTACTATATATATGTATGTATGTATGCATACACACACACTCCTTCAACAGATGATATTACAGAAGAGATGAATTCCTGGGAGAACAGATAACTTGTCTCCTAATAGCAAAAAAGCACAATGGAAGGTGAGACATGTTTGTTCTTTAATGCTCTTTCTGAGAATGACTTCTGTGACTTTGGGATAATGCAGTCAACCTCCTGAGGGCTCAGTTTCCATCCTGTTACAGCAGAGGTATTAGCTTTTACCTCTAGTGAAAGGTGAAGGTCATACCTTGGTATTATGGTGAATAGCAATGGGGTCTTCTTGCCATCACTTGTTCTTACTCACCTTTTTCCTATTTTTCTCTAAAACGGTGATTTTCTATGAAGTCCTACATATGTATGTAACTCAGGGCTGTAGTACATAGTATCTCAATGCATTTATTTGAAAACCGCGTGCACTGGAATTTTCTGATGACATTTGAATCATGTCTTTTGTTTAAGAAAAGTGTGCACTGTAATCCTTTAGCTGATGAAATAATTCTGTAAAGATTAGCATATGCTTAGAGCTCAGAGAACAGAATATAAAAAATACAAAGAAACATCTCTTCCCTGACCCCTAAAATTATCAGTTTTTCTAGAAAGACACGCATTTAAAAGTAACAAGATTACTTCTGGAGCTTTTTAGTGCCTGAAGAACAATCCTGGACTTTACAGGCTTCTCTGAAGCAGAAAGGATGAATGGAACACAGATACGCACAACCAAACTTTATGTTTAATTTGGCTAGCAAGGATGAGAACAAGAAGAAATGAATGGTCACAGACTTCAGCACAGGTTAGCAACCTATATCCTCATTTAGGAGAAACATTTAAGTTCATGTTGCAGGGATTTCTAGGATCTCTGCTGATATCCTGTTCTCTGTTTGCACATGCCACTATCCAGTTCTCATTCTAGCTATTTTCAGTCTTTGCTGTCTGACAGAAACTCATACTTCGTTTTCTGGGCACCCAGACTCCTATGTGCACTTTACACTGCTCCCCGCATGAGACAAGACACCATATATAAACTCATAACTTGTTATAAGCAAATTTGGTCATAATTCTTCTCCTCATAAAGATTTCTAATAATAAATAGCATAACCGAAAAAAATGCATTATCCATCTTTAAAAACAGAACAAATACATAACTTAAAAAATAACGAATAATGGAATATTATTTTTCTTGTGGGAAACTGTGGATAAGAATGTTGATTCCATCCAGAAACAAAAATGTAAGTTTCACTCAGTTTAAATTGCTGCTTCAGGCTTTTGAATCAAATGATTCTTTTAAAGCAACTTAATTCAAATAATATCTCCCTGAAATTATTATAAATAAAATGTTGCATCAAAATTCTAGAATAAAACAGCAAATTTGAACCAAGTAACATGAAATATTATTTGTCTTTCTATATACTCAGAAGAAAAAAAAAATACTGTTTCAGTGGCTAGCACTTGTTTCTAGGGTTTCTCTGCAACCAAATAAAACTCTGGTTCATCCACATTGACATGATTCAGCTCATTTGGCATCTTCTCTGTTGTGTGAAAATAGAACTCTGCAACCAGCAGCTCTTGAAAGACGAGATTTCAATGCCAACAGCTTTAAAGATTAAACTCCACTCACAGAAATCCTATATGCAAGCTTAAACCTGAAGCAGGTACAATCTCCAGTTTGAAAGGCAAAAATATATTTTAAAAAAATATGCAGGAAACAAAAGAAAACATTTTTTCATACAATGTGTAATTAAATGAAGGTACTTTACTGCCACAGGACAGCACTGAGCTTAAAAAAAATAGAAAAATTCTCTCTGAATATGTACCCACAAAAATTGGTGGAAGGGATATTATTTCTTGTAGATTTTTTACTGTGCATTGTGCTGTCACACACCACCTCCTGTAGCAACTGGTACTGGATTTTTAGGGGACAGACCGTGGGGTGAATGGCCTGTGGATCTGAGTCAGTGTAATAATTTGTATTTATCATTGTACAACCTTTATATTCCAACTTCTCCCTTAAACAGTTATCTTCAATGAATGTGGAAATTCTTCCCGTACACTTCAGAAAATGATTTGTATTACATAAAATTAGATAGCTCTGCTTTTTATCTTTTCATGCAGTTCTTATCTAACTTATTGATCTGTTGAATTATTTCTTTATGATCTTGTAAACACGCTGAAAATAATAAATGAGCAGTGTGTCAGATATCTGCTCAAGACGACATAAAAATTTCTTTGTTCAAAGTTAAAGAAACTTTCTCTAGCTTGCTGCAGCATACTGTAATTTAGCTTTGAGCCAGTTATTAAACAAGACAGTGATATTATAATGGAAACTGTTTAATATACATCATTAATAGTAAAGTGCCTGCTTTGATTGAAGTAAAAAAAAATGTGTGCTATGAGCAGTTTTGAAATGAATATTTGATTCCAAACTTCCCTTGTGCATTTAATGACATGCTAATTTACATTTTAATTACTTCCTAAGAAATCAAAGCATTTGTTGACAGAAGAACATAATGTCTACTTCACAGTGCACTGTTGGTAGATAGTTAATGAACTTAATTAGATAATTAGTGATGTTAATTATCTTTCTATTATGAAGATAAAGATGTTCCACAAATGATGCACTGTTCAAAGAAATACCATTGTATGTTTGCTTTTTTAACTTGAAAAGTTGATAAAAGACCAACTGATTGGTAAGAAAAATATTTAAGTAATAATTGTGAGAATATTTCAAATATTTCTATCATCTTCTTCATTTCACCTAGTGTGAACTGCTAAACTGAGCTTGTCCCTCTTTCCTCCCAAATGAGCAAACTCTTTTTGTTCAGCCTCATTCTCCTTTACACTACCTAACATATTTCCCCACCCTAAACAACCACTCTGATGCAGTGGCTCTGCTATTGTTTGAAAACCCAGGCTGGTCAGCACTAGCCTTGATTTTATAGTTAATCATTAAAACATGCTATAACAATGCAGGAAAGAAGTAGCTAGTATTTGAAGGCACTGGTCCACTATTTATCTCAGGGTTCAGCTGCTAGTATTGCCACCAACATCTTGGGTGGTAGTGGCCAAGTCTCTGTAAATTCATGTCTGTCAACTTGAGATAAAGCTCCTTTCTTACACAAATCAAAGACCAGTGACACACAGCATTTTGAGCTAATGCTGATTTTATGTCCTGGGGCTGAGTCTTCGCCCTGACAACAGCCTAGGACTATATCATCAGCCTTCTAGTTCAACATCAAACACTTCTGGTTGAAAAGCCTGGTTTAAAACTACTCTCTAAGTGAGTATGATCTGTACATATTAATTTAAAACAGGGCATTTCTCCCTCTTCCCCCACAACTAATACAAAACCTGTAAAGATGGCTGCAAAAAGCCCGATGCAAGACTGACAGCCAGGAGTGAATGAAGTCCCAGTGCTCTTTCCTGATGGAATCATGTGGGGTGAGAGCCCTGGCTCAGACAGGACTAATACTGTATCTGTGATGCAGCTACTATTTGTGCTAGGTAAGTAAGTCCTGGCACTAAACAAAAAGAAATTCAAAAACTGCTGTAAGTGTTGATGTAGACATTTACATTTCCAGCATGGCAGGAATTTAAGCCTGTAGTTAAACTCCCACTGAAGTCAATGTAAATTTTATGTTTAAATACTTCTTAAAATATAATGCATTACCACCACAGGTGAATCACTAGAGATACTAGCTACAGTAGCCATATTTATCTTAAGAATGAGTATTACATGTGAAACAATCTTTTAAAATTTTATGCTGGCTGTGAAATTTGAAAAGATTGTTGTTCTTGGTGTAACAAACAAATGATTTTCTGTAGTAACAACAGTTTTAGCTGCTGGCCTAAGAGAAGCCTGGTGAATAAACATGAGAAATCTCTAAAAACCCAAATTTCCTGTAAATCTAAAACCAAAGGTTTTAAAATAATATATCGCTTGAAACATGTCTCAATCTTTCTCAGACTTCAGAATAAACATCAGCTCCTAGAAGAGATTTGAGAGGCTGCTTCTTCCTCTTGGGAATCTAACTATCGAGACAGGACTGGGCAGACAACTTTCAGTGGAGCTTGCCCAAGAGACACTTGCTATTACTTCATCCAAGGGTATCTGTTGTTAGGAAACTACGCAGAATTCAAGTGGTTCTTGGTCATACCACTCTATTCTTTCTAAGTGATAAGATGAGGACATACAACTCGCTTTCCTAAATGAGTTAATGAACTTGCAGTTTCTTTTCAGCAGGTACATCAAGACTGCTTAGCCATCAGTATAAATAAATAAAATATTACACTGTAAAAAATTAAGAAGAATTTTCAAAAGGAACTGAAGTAGAATCTGTGTCTGACAGTGACTTATGTCTCAGCCATGAAGTCCTTCTTGCAGCTCCTGACTTCAGAAAGTTATCCACAGAAACAAAGAAGGCTCTCACTGACACATTGATACAGTTATCTTTTACAGATTTGCTGTGGGTTTAACAATCTGCCTGTTGCTTACAAAACCAGCAGTGACAAAACCAGCACAGTGGAAGTCAGATGCTGGCTTTTTATCTATAGCTGTCTTCACAAGTGTGTGTTTGCTGTCCAAAACCTTGCCATAAAGTTTCTGGTTTTGCAATTACAAGTTACCCTCTTCATTCTGAAGACTGGAATTTAGAAGACCTTTTCTATTTCATTCGCTCAAGTTATATGGGTCTCTGGCATAGAGGAATGTAATAAATGAACCAAAACAGGACAGGAAAGGCATGATCAGGACGGCTGTAAAACTCAGGAGGCTCTGCATTTCTTGTAAAGAACAACTATCTACTGCCCTGAGACAGTGTGTCTTACAGTAGTTAGAAGTATGCTGCTTGTAACCTTACTCAGGCATTCATCCTCAGAAAGAACCTCGGGACACTGCATGATAGAAGCTGTTGACCGATTAACAATTTACTGAAATAGGATTGTTATAATGGTCCCTTGCTGCTCTTGCAGCTTACTGAAGAAGACAAAAATCAGTCATTGCTAACCTAAAAATCAAATGCATTTCCTAGATTCTGACAGCAAAGTTGGGGGAAAAGGGGACTGGGGGAGGAAGAGAGGAGAAGTAGCAAGAAATTCAGAAATATGGGGAAAACACAGCTGCATTTGGTTGCTAATTCTGACTTTTCCCACCAAACAGCAGGGAATTGGCTTCACTGATGCTGGAGATCCTGAGTGAAAGTACGGGATTAAAATGGAGCTTATCCTTTGCTGGAGTGAGTAGTTTGAATTTTGCTGTTTTTTCCAGATTGGGGATTAGGTCTCAAAGGCACTCTTGCTATCTTGTAAATGACAACAGGGAAAAAGTTGATTATTTTGAGGGGGCTGTTTTGTTTGTTTGTTTTTGTTTTTTTAATCTGCAGCAAATACTGCTTCTGCTTCAACTTCTTTGTTTATTTTCAGTCAATAAAAGAATCAAATTAATAACTCAATAACCAACAAATTTCTTCTTTCTACTGGGCAAAGCTTTGAAATTCTAGCTGAATTTCTGAACTTTTCTTAAATTTAATAAGTTTTGCTCACTTAGGAACAACACTGCTTAACTCTCAGTAAATGCAAAGATTTTTATTTTACTATGGGATTTAAAGGTTTTGTCTCTCACTGTGTAGTTCACACTACTACTTGTTTTTCTGTCTCCATGTTTCAACCAGATGCCTATTGCTATAGGACATAGGTCCATAAACAGCGATAGTGAAGACAGAGGCCAGTATCTGAAGATTTTTCCCAAGTGAATACAGCAGGCACCGGAGACACAACAAATGATACAAAATCACATTACAGCACTTTTTAAAGTGACAGCCAAAGTGAGGTAAAAAATACAAGTTAGAAGCACAAATACCACTTACTTTTAATGTAATTTGTGCCCCCAACTTCCTTTGATACTGAAAAACCCACCTTCTACCTTGCTTGTGAAGTGTACAAAGAAAGATGGCTCTAGAGGAGCAAAGAAATTAATATTCTTCTTCTTAGATTTCATCTCTCTGAAAGGTGCATCAAACTCTTTCAAACATAGGCTGGAGGGAAAAAGGGGGAGAGGGAGAGTGGAGAAGAACATTTGGAACTGTAACTTCGCATCTCATTGAGAGGAACAATTTATCAGAGCTGTGGAGCTGTCAGTCCTTGACATGATAAGGAATAACACCAAATGAGTAATGTTTCCTCCAAACCCAGCTGCTTTAATTACAAGCCGCTTCCTTGCAGAAGAGAGACAGAAGATAAAGAAACACCAATTTCATGCACTTGTGCCTGAATAATGTCTCTGTGCTGCCTTTTCCAGATGGCAACCTTTTCACTGGAGGAACTAATGATGTGGGCATATTTAGGGAAGAAAACAATAACAGAGTCTTTAACCTTCAACAGCAAAAAGCATGTTGTACAAAATGTTCCTTGGGATACATTTACAAATATCAATTACATTGCTCACTGAGGTGTAATCAGCTGTAATAATCAAAATTAATTTTAAAAAATAATTAAACAGACCCCAGGGCAAATAGTCGATGCTCTTGTAGTATGACATCACAGTCTACATATGTACCTGGGAAGAACTTGCTCACTCTGTAAGCAGCAAAACAATTTTAAGGAAAGAGAAGGATGCTGTGGCATGCTGAGAAAAAATTTGCAGCTCAGTAAGGTACTATGAGACACATTACCTGGGTATCGTAGCCTTCGTGATCAACATACCTGGAAGTGAACCAGTCATCACTGGGGATAAAGTTGCAACCTGCTATAGCTTAAGCTAGAGGGTTAAGACTCCCTAAACTGATGCTATAACAGACTGTCTCCTCAACAGGAGAAAAAAAGACCTCAATGCAGCACTGCAATAACACAAGCTCAGTCCAAAGGTCTGAACATTCTGTGAATATACTGCTACTCTGCCATAAAGCTGGTTAGTCTAGACCTAATGCACTTAAACAAGTAACATCTAACTGGTTCTTTTTATTTGTATTCTTGACAAGTGCCCAGCAAAAACATGGAAATGGCCCTTTGTCTCAGCAAAAGAGGAGCTTACACATGGAAAAGATAGTCCAAGTGCATTGCTGGCAGTAGGAATGCTGCATACCATCCAGACCCACCCCTGGTTTATATAAGCGCTTATCTCCTTATCTCTTGAGGTTAAACAAAAATTTGGAGCTTTAATAGTTTATATTGAGTAGAAAATGAATCAACAGTACTATGTTAATACCTGATCCTTTCTACTAATTCAGTATCTGAAGGACGAGGTTTACATAAGCAGTGTAATTCAAAAGCACAAGCAAAACCAGCCTCTCCTCACCTTGCTCTGACCCAAGCAGAGCCTTGTGAGCACAAACTTACACGGGTTGCTTAGGTTTTTCCTTTAAAGTGCAATAATTAGGTGTCATGAAAAAGTATGCATTAATACATGATATGTTAAGGTTGCCAACAGAAGTTCTTCAGATCAATGAATATTTCTTAGTTATTATTCCTAGTGTCTAGAAAAGGAACCTCACTTCAACAGGTGTCTAGTTTACAATGGAATATGTCAACAGACATACTCAGAAGCATCATAAACTCCCCAGAGTCACATCAAAGGCAGAGCCAGTGACAGAGCCAGAAAAAAACAAAAAGCAACATTTACCTCAGATTTGCATGTCATTTCCTTTGTGTTTCGGCCAGGCATCAACCTAATTGCTGAAGAGAGGCTTTCACTCCAGGAATTATGCTTGCTCTGTGACAGGCTTGGCCCTGTTTTATTGTGGAGAAGCTTCTTTTCAGATGCTGTGGGCCAGAACAGATAAAAAGCTTGTAAGATTTGAATTAAGCCTGTGGGAAGGTGAAGGGTTTGTATCCCCATTATACAAGACTCAACAACATGGCAATCCCTCACTCAAGCTGGATAGTCCATCTGTTTATCAGGAGCATTGAATAAACCTGTACCTCTCAAGCCTTTATTTAAAAGCCTCACAGAGGTCTGTTTCATTACACATATAGATAAGTTTCATTATACAGACATGAACTTTGAATCCCTGCAGGACTACACACATGTGGATGCCCTTCTTCACCCAGATGTCCTCCCTGTTGAATCCTCCTATGGGCTACAGTTGTCTAAGGAGATTTCCCTTTCTTGAAGTACAGCATGAGCCCTACAACTTCACCAAGCAATTACAGAAGGACTGGGGCATGGCAAAGAAAGCCATCACAATCCTGGATGAGAGAAGATGAGAATCTGTTTTATCTAGCAGGTGATATGCAGAGGAAGGGTATAAGCAAGGAACCAGCAGCTTTCCGTTAAGCGCTACATTTACTAAAATATCTTTGCTTGTTACAATTGGTGTTCCATAAAAGAACAGAGACCTATCAAGTGTTGCCAAGCTTTTGTCATAATTTCTTCCCATAAAGGAGTGATCTCTGTTATCTTCATGTCCCTTTCTTTGTCATTTCCTTTTACAGAAAGATCCATCTTGTAAGTGTCCTCCAGAGCCTGCCGCCTCTGAGAAATGAGCTGCTTCCAGATGATTTCTGCTGTTCTCAGAATCTCCTGATGGACTAGCAAACAAAAGAAACTATAAATGAAGAATCATTTTTTTGTTTAAAAGTCAAGCAGCAGACAAAGCAAAAACATTTCATTTGGAACAGCAATGGTCCACAGTAACTGCTGGAGTCCGTGTAGTTGCTCCATTTTGTCTACTGCCTCCATAGGTTTTAAGCCAGACTAGTTAGTCTAATATATAAAACAGCAGGACATTATTTTTTTAGTATATTTCAACTCTCTGAAAGAAACAAGTAGGAGTGACAGATGATTCTGACTGGTTTCTGCCTTGGAAAACCATCTCGTCAGAATTTTTATGAACTTATTATCATACATAGAATGCCAAAACACATAAAGGACATTCCTTTTTGTTGCCAAATATCATTAGAGATGGTAAGGTAACCAAGTCATGAAACAATCTGACACAGACAGCAACAGGATGCTGTTCCAGGAAGTGCTGAGCTGTTTTGCTGCATTTCCCTCCAAATCAGACTTATTTGGTCACACTGTATCCAAGCCAATATACATATAAAAAAAAAAAAGAGCATCACTGCTGTAGACTTCAGTTGACAGCCCTTACACTGAATCCAGCCCAAATTTATTCCAGTATTTCTCTTAATAGAACTAAATGTCTCTTCCTGTGTACAGACAGACGCAAGTGCTGTACAGACCTTGAAAAAATAAATAGAGCTACTAATAGTATGTATCTGGGCACTGATGCTGGCCACAAAACGGGAGAGAGATGTCCAAACCGATATCCACTTGAGGATGCGGGCTGTGAATTTTAACTAAAAAGTTATGATGCAAACACAAGTCATGTTTAGCACAACCTTGCTTTCTCTATGCTGTGCCTGCAGTGCCTAAACACTGAAGAGGCAATTAAGTAGCCCTTGAACAAGCTGCTGTGATAACTGTTTAGGCCAGGCACTTTCCTGCTCTTTAAGCCAAAGGCAGTATGTGCCATAAATTACCATCATCTGGAGTAGGCAGGCTGCCCTTTTCCTCTTCACTAGGTGCAAGGAAAATTTGGTGATATGAAGGCAGCTTTGGTTTTGCATCCACACCAAAACCTTCTGGATAGCTGTGACAAAAAAAAAAAAAAAAAAAAAAA
>Ga0065711_1031716_pt1 | contig 28928 bp, 17 predicted proteins | sample Hoacrofraction12_FD_59098 | JGI IMG/M metagenome (GOLD analysis project Ga0065711, IMG submission 59098) | Hoatzin crop microbial communities from Cojedes, Venezuela - Epithelial fraction 12 v2 (version 2) | ecosystem: Host-associated > Birds > Digestive system > Esophagus > Crop | place... | reverse complement strand
CCGCCTGGACAAGGTCCTGTGCAGCCTGCTGTAGGTGACCCTGCTTCGGCAGGAGGGTTGGACTAGATGACCCACAGAGGTCCCTTCCAACCCCGAACATTCTGTGATTCTGTGACTGAGATCTGGGTCAAGCCCTGAAGCCTGATGATAGCAAAGAGGACGGGGCCAGGCTCTTCTCAGCAGTGCCCAGTGACAGTGACAGGGGCAGTGGACACACACTAAAACACAGGAGATTCCCTCTGAACATGAGGAAACACTTTTTTTACTGTGAGGATGACCGAGAACTGGCACAGGTTGCCCAGCGAGGTTGTGGACTCTCCATCCTTGGAGATATTCAGGCCCTGGGCAGCTGGCCCTGAGTGGCCCTGCTTGAGCAGAGGGCTGGACCAGCTGACCTCCAGAGCTCCCTTCCTACCTCAACCACTCTGTGAGTCTGTGATTCGTGGAATATGACATGCTGGGGTGCACAATAATAGCATCATGATTACTCAGTTACTCACAAACTCACATTTTTTTATTTTAAACTTGAAGTCCAAACTTAGAAGTACTGATGTTTTCTGTTTCCATGCAGTGTGTCTGTAGTTCATGCAGCTACTGCACTTACAACAACATGGACAAGCTGATACATAGTATGGGTCTGAATAAAGGTGAAGGAATGTAGAAATTAAATCAAAACAACCCTTTATTTACAGTAAGTAGCCTCCTTTTAATAGGAGCTCCTATTAAGCTTTTGAATTGTTTTGTCTATATGATTGTTTTGCTGCCTTTCTTTACAATTAATTGGGTAGCTGAGCTTTCCTTCAGAAAACAATGGAATTTTTTCACATGAAGCCAATAGCAAGGAAATGCTGCAGAAAGTCATGAGAGCCTCAGAACAGAACCTAGTTTTGGATTTGGGATAGAGTATGTGGAATCACAGACAGCTGCAGGAAGAGTCTGAGAAGAGTCTCAGACAAATTAGAATTTTTTCAAAACATCTTCTGTTTCTATCCACCTTCTCATCTAGCTAATATTCAGTTTCATGTTTCAGCTACTGCTGTGTACTTTTCTCTAGCCCTGACAAATGCAGTCTTGCTCATATCCATGGCAAATGCTCCTGCAAAGATTGTTGTCCCAGCTTGTCACTGAAGTTGGTGATGAATGTTGGCATCACTGGTTGATCAGAGAAGGGGCTGATACTTCAGTGAGAAATGAGATATGATAGGTAGGAAACAAATAGGTCTTGAAAGCAAAGGCAAGCAATTTATGTGCTAGAGATTTTGTTGTAGAGGAAGGGGAACTGATGGAAGGATTAGAAGAAAAGAGTGACATGGGCACACTCTCCTTAGCTTTGTGCTTTCAACACTGATGCTCTTTCTTGAAAGCTCCTGTAAACATCCTCTGGGCACTCACAGTATCCTTCTCGGAAGTCTCCCTTGATGTTGTGTCTGCAGAAACTTGGCAATGATGAGGTTAGGGTATTATTCTGACTTACACCACCCAGTAGTTTCCTTGCACTCTTGTTCTCTCTTACTATTGATCTGCTTGTGCGTTCTTGTAGAGAAGGGAGCCTTTGCTAGCAGCTCTCTCTGCAGCCAGGCTCATTCATCACACTTTGCGTGCTGGAACTGTTAACCCCTATCTAATGAGCAACCCCTCCAGCCCTTTGCCTATGTTTGCCTAGTGACCTAGCCTTGAAATTAAGTGGATGTGGCGTTTTGCATATATCTTGCCCCAGCCTAGCAGTCCCTACCAACCCTTTGCTTGGCAGTCTGTTGTATAGTCTGGACCTCCCTTTTCTGATTAGTCTCTGCAGCCTTTTCCTTAGCCATAACCCCTGCAGTACAGCCATCTGTCTAGCTCGATGATACTTTTTTCCTTGTAAATCCCTCTCCATCCCTGGTGGGTCATGTAAATCATTTAGCACACTGCTTGTTGTACAGCTCTTTCATTAGCTTACAAAGGAAGGTGAAAGATGGAGATTCCAGGACACAGTAGGGTCAGTGGATGCAGGAGAAGGGGGTATGCAGTGAGGCAGTGTGAATAGGTTGTGGATGAGGAATACTGGAGTCCTGCACCTGGAGGAGGACAGTCAATCTCCACTGCCTGTGTGGCAGATTAAGAGGAATCAGGAATACTAGAGCTTTCTCCCCCTGCAGAGCCACTTCTGGCTCGAAAAGATTTTTTTAGCTCGTATGCATCATTGTATAGGAATAGCTGAACTCTTTTCCAGATTATTTCACCAGCGGGATCACTTGCCATCAGCACGGAGCTGGCTCGCACGCCCTGGTGGCCGTTGGCCTGACTGCGTGCAGAAGGACACGGGTGTCAGCGCACTGAACTCCCGGAGCTCCAGTACCTTGAAGGCGTGGTAGATCAGCTTGGGGCTGGCCTCTGTGCCTGAACCGAGCCGCCCCCTCCCTCGGTTTGCACCATAGTGTCCCAAAGGGCTTACACTGAGCGGGAGCTGGTAAGCCCCGATAGCCCCATATGATCCCTGTGGTGTGCTTTGCCCTCCCGCTGCGAGTTTAGCGGGACCCTCTTTAGGGGTGCCAGGGTCACGGGGCGTCGCGCACCTGCCGGGAGCTCATCCTGTCGCTGAAGAGTGATGAGCGCTTGTCGCACTTTCATTCAGTGTGCCTGGGACTGGTCCTGCGTTGGTCGTACAGAGATGAACACTCTTCCTGGAACATCCTTGGCCTAGCCAAACAGCTGGATGGGAGGCAAAATGCCCCCTAATTGTCCATAAGTGAACCATTCCGGTTTTAGAGGAATGTTTAAGGGGAAAAAAAAATAAATACAGTGCTCCATATTAACCTTCAGCTTGATTTCTCATTATGATTGGCTTAAACCCAGAAGTCGGACGCTTAATATTCTTGCTGAATCTTGAACTGTTGTAACTCTGGACAGCTTTCTGATCTGTACAGGTGTCATCATGCGCTTTGTGGAATTCTTACCCTCAGCAGCCTATTACAGGCAATGCTACCGTCATCTGCATATTGCAGGGAAAAGTGCTTCCTTTTATGAAAGTAGTCAACACTATTTCCCAAGGCCTGGTAAGCCAAGGTTTAGATTTGATCGAGTTGTAAATTGCCCAGTGTCAGTATCTGTAGAGACTGCAGAGTCCTAGAAGGGCATGGTTCTGTGCACCTAGAATAAAGACACATGCTTGTATGGTATTTTTTATGCCTAAAATAGTGAACAAATACTAATCCTTGTAACATATGGAAAGGCAGGAGAATCCTCTATTTTGAATCCGTGAAGCTGAGGAAGGGTGGGGGGAATTAGCAGAACCTGGAAGAGAGTTCCACCTTCAGCTAGGGCTGTTGGTCTGTTAAATGATGTGGCCAGATTTCAAATCAGAGTACTCTCTAAAACCATGCAAAACACCTGACTGAAGCTATTTCACAGAGGATTGTTTCTAATTATTAATGACCTGTTGAATATCTCAGATGAACAAAAGCACATGGTTGGAAATAAACTTGATTGAAAAAGTTAAATCAAGAAAAAGTCCCTTACCCTAACTGCAGAAGTTTGGCCTAAGACGTTATGGACGTCCTATTGTTTCCAATTAATCAACGCAGGAGAAGGCACACACACCTTCGTTAGAGGAGAAAAGCATTGGTGTAGATGTTCCTCCGAAGTTCCGTGACTCTGTAGCAACTATAACACACTCAGTTATTTTTGGTTTAAAATGTTGTATACAGTAAGGCTTGAAACATTTTTGTTGACAGCATAACATGGAATGGAATAAAATCTGTTGCATCAGAGAGGTCCCAGTATAGTGTGCGTGGATGTTAACCTAAACTATATATGACTTAAGGTCTATTCTTACCCGACGATTGAATCAGTGTCTAGGATATGCCAAAATTCCTGTGATACTTTACTGACAAAACTGAATCTTCTATCAACTACAGTTACAATTAGGCTGAAGAATTAATTTGATACCATTATCTTCTAAGTTATGGCATGCTTAATTTTGTCTGTGTAGCTCAGACTAAAAAGGACAGTGGATGTGTTATGGGAGCTGAAGCTATGTGCTGAGTTAGGATGTGATCTGTGCCTCGGAAGCGCGGCTGGGTCCTGTGGGAAGGCTAGGAAGCAGAATAGTCCTTAAATATTCCTTTGACTTGAGCCTAATCTTCCTAGACAGAATATGTTTTACTGAGCATTTTGGAGGACTTTGCACTTGAGATACGGTTTTCCTTTTTTGATATTCTGTTGAATATTGAGGAACCTTTTATCTTTTGCTTCCTGGCTGAAGGTAACTTTAGATGATGCTGTGAATAAAGTGCGTGCCAATCTGTAATGAAATTTCCAAGTGCAATTTATGTGAGGCACTCTGCTTTGACCTTTCTGTTTTGTTTTATAGATGTGCAACAGCAGAGTTTAATCTTCCTCTTTCTAAAGTCTGAGCTTGTTTGGTGAGGTTTTCAAAATATTCCAATCTGATAAATCTATCTGACAAGATTTACGAACCTGTTAATAATCTTTAAATTAACTGAAGACATCCCATCATTTTGATAATTATGCTTACACAATATCGTGTTGGCCATTAATTTGATCTCATATCTAGCTACACACAGCCTTTGAAAAGTTTTATGCAACACATGCATTTGTATACTTTTATCTGTAGTACTGAGCTACTTACCTGAACATTGTTTTCTCCCATATCTGTTCGTGGTAGGGCATGACATGTCTGTACGTACCGTGTGTGACTGCACTGTGTTCTGTCCTACCTCCACCTCGTCTTCACTCTGCTGTCGCACCGGGCAGAGCTGTGACTCTTCAGGAAATATTCAAGAGGGTAGCATATTGCTCTGAGGACTGTTGTCTATGTAGAGATGTTGGTAACTGTCAGCTTCAAATAGTACATACAGTCTTTCAGTAAACAAATATTAATCACCAACAAACCTCAGATTCTGTAAAACGGCGAGTAATATTTATGTGACATGTTACAAGTAAGTTTTAAATAAAGTCCTTGAGTGAAAAATATTTTGATCCACACACAGACTTACCCCTATTTTGCTGTTAAATATTTACATTCACATGGAAGGCTTCACCGTGGTAGTATATATCTCAGCAGGCACATCTAAATACATTCCATGCCGTGATTTATCAGTCTATACAGTGTTATTGCATAAGTGTACACTGTACAAGTAACACGTCAGCCTGACTTCAGCGCTTAAGCGTGGCACCATCCCAGTTCTTCGAAATGGCTGCAGGGTCCAGTAAACTCACAGTTTATCTGTCTGGTGTCTCCACAGCGGAAAGTTCTCTGTCCTTGACCAGCAACTGGCTCGATGAGTTGCTAGTGAAGCGAAAACCTCTTTCAAAAGCCTTACTAAGCTGCGCTCGAGCAGCAGACGCATCTCTGCAGCCTGGGCAGAGTCTGCCAAGTCTGCAGAAGCTGCTGCAAACCGCTGCATCTGCATCCTTCCCTCCAGCCCTGGCCAGCTCAGCCCCTGGAGCGCGGCAGGGTATGACCTGCCCAACATGGGAACATCCGCCAAGGCGTCAGAAATAGCAGTAAGAAGGCAGTCGCTGCCTCACACGGGTTTTGTAGGGGCGTGAGCCCTTCGTAACTGAGCCTCTCTGCTTTGCTCAGCACAGGGCAGGCATGTGGAAGGTTGGGTTAAATTCCACTGCTCCTTCCTGCTCTCTGCTCCCTGCTGAAGTCAGGCCCTCCTGCTGGGCGCAGGGCTAACACGGATGTGTGTCCATGGCCTCATTTGAAGGAAAACATCCGTGTTTCCCTCCGACCATTTAAATGTAGGGTGGCTTTGATGAGGAAGACGGGGCTTGCTAACCTTCTGCTTTGTGATCATTGTCTAGAGGTGTGTTTAGCCAGTGAAACCGGCATTTGGAAAGTTTAGTGCAGTTTTAATGGCAGCTGTGCTCCATTCCCTGAAGCTTTTTTCCCTGTTCATTTGTTTCTAGTGCCTGTGGAACAGATCTTAAACTGAATGAACAAAAGCGATGCAGAGCTTAGCAGGTCTGGGAGGAATCCTGGGTATATTAAAAACAAATGGGAAACCAGACTGTGACCAAAATTTAGAAAAATATGAACTACGAGTCTCCTGTGAGTTGCCTGGCTGGCTTTCCACCTCTAAACTGTTTCCATGCAGCAAGTTTAGCAGGGATAGACCCAACAGGCATTGGTTGGGAGCCTCCAGGAATTCTTTGTATGATTGCAACTATTTTTAATTTCCATCTTAGATAGAAAAAGTATGCTTTTTATTGTTAACAGTATTTGGCATGGTAGCAGCTTTAAAGAGAAGCTGCTTCGGCGAGAAGGGGCCTGTGAAAAGAATATACCTATCTATGTCTGATGGAGGTAAACAGCCCCCCTTGCTCCAGGAAAAACACTGCTTCTTCCACGGTGATTTGCCAGATGGGCTGGACGGGAAGATCTTCCCTGCCCTGTTCCTTGCTCCCGTCTCTGGCGTGGCTCTCGCCACCAGGCTCAGCTGCTCTCTTGGCTGGAGGTGCTCCGCTGCTCGTAGCAACGATGCCCTGACAAAACACTGTTTACTCAAGTCAGACCAGCCTCCTCCCTGTAGAACCAAAACTTTCAAGTGAGAAATAGGTCTGATTACTTTAATCTCCTCGTGTCTTCCTCTGTGCCTTCCCTTTTTAAATTAAAGCACACATCTTGATCTTCTGTCTGCTTGGAAATGGAAATCTGAAGGAGTGGTGGGGGGGAGTGGAGAAATAATGATGAAGGAAGAGATAAATGTAGCAAAGGTGGAAGTGATAGTTTATTCATGGCGCTACATCTCTGTTATCTTGATCTGGCCTACTTGAAGACTGTTTTTCTCCCATCCGAGCTCCTTTGATGAGTGTTGATAGTTCTCTCCCACTGCTGTGGCCGCGGCCTGATCCTCTCGCCCCACTTCCCTCACAGTCAACATCCACAGGATGTATGTTACAATTCGTGTGGATGGAAGTAGAAGCGGCAAAAAATAACCTTCCCTGGCATAGTAGGCAAACCATCCATCTGTTTTCCACCAAGCTCCCACATCTCCTCTTTCTGAAGTTGCTGCACCTATTTTGCAACTGACTGCCAGGCACCAGCTATCATGCTGGCATGAACAACCTGGAGATTCTCTTCCACTTTTTGTTACCTTTGCTTTCAGGAATGGCTCCATAAGCCCAACATATTTCTGGAGTTCTGCTGGTTTTTATTATTACTCTTTGATTTAGAGAAGTATGAGTTTTTTTGGTGTATTTCATTTTGTTGAGAAACTTTCAAAGGCAAGGCAGTGTGGCATAGCTTTCCGTTCTTGCTGCCAATTTGCTCATGGTGTTGAGGAATTCATTTAGTTTTGAGGCAGGGTTTGTTGGGGTTTTTTTCGCCTCTCTGATATTGCTAACACCAACTCTTAAACAAAGTCATGAGCCCGCCTGTCAAAATCGTGATTAACTTAAAGATCACAAGTCTTTAACCAACAGCTGATTTTCTTGAAGCTTTGCAGCCTACTTGGGCTCTTCAGGCTGTTCTGTATAACCTCTGCTGGAGGCCTTCTTTAATGAAAGCTGACTCCAAGGTAATCAGTTATTTTCAAAAGCTATGACTTTAAATAGAGCGTCACGAGACTTGCAATAAAATGGCAAGGGTTGGCCATGCGGAGTCTCTTATTCTAGAAGCTTTACAGTATTTTAAGTGCTTTTGTGAGACATTTACAGTGGCATCCCCCCCTCCCCCTTAGCTGCCTCGTTTGAAGCAGTTCACACAGCTTGCAACATGGCTCTGTCAAGGCTCACAGAGACTCCAGCTTCTTTCCTGTGTGACCCAAACGTTCTGTCCCCTGAAACGTGCCAGATGGACAAGAGGTTACGTGGAGAAATCGTTTGCACTTTTCCCAGACTCTGCTGCTGCTCAGCTTCTCTCACAAACACGTAGCTGAGGTGGTGTCACTGTGGGTAGCTATTTGTAAAGCTTTTCCAAAAGCCGAATGTCTAAGCTAATAAAATCAAGAAACTTTGTCGCAAGTTCTTTTTTTTTTTTTAGGTTTCCTTCTGTCGCTGCTGTAGGAGCATTTACTGGGGCTGTTTCACAGCAGGAAGAGTCCTTTGACTGAAGGTCCAAAGGAGTTCCTCGCCAGTGTACGAAGAGTTTGTTTGAAGGGTTTCTGACCGTAGCAAAGCGCAGTACTTTTTTTGCGCCTGAGCATGGTTGTGTTTCCACTCGCTTGCGTTGATAACAGTGGTAGTTACCAGGCTAATGCCATTTAAAATCACGCTGCTCTCTTTTAAGGTGCTTTTTTCCCCCGGCTTATCAAATAGTAACAAAATACTTTCTTTCCAGGTATCTTTTTCTCAGTTACAATGTAACAATAATGATTGCAAGACCCATTACTCTGCCGGCAGTTTTCAGACTGTGTTAAACATTTACAACAGTAAAAGGCATTCTGCTGTAGTTCATTATGATGTCTTTAGGAGGCTTGGGCTTGAGTCTAGAGTAGTTGAGCCCACAGAAAGCTCTTACAGAAAACTGAGGAAAATGTAAGGGCTGCAGTGAAGTGCCTATCAGGAGATTTTTTCCTAGACCGTGGTGGAACTGGAGATGAATCCAGTTATTCCCAGTTTGCTGGATCTCCTGCATCCCCCACCAGAGCCTCACGCGGGGAGCTGCTGTCCCCCCAAACCGCCTGTCTCATGCTTCCTTGGTGGAGTTTCCACTTCAAGCAGGTACTTACAAGTGTCAGCAGGCGTGAGCAGAGAGCGCTTCTGCAGCCTCACAGATAAGCTCAGGGAGGCCCAAGGTCGAGTATTTTCTTCAAATCTGGTAGAGGTAGTTTTCCATACTCCAGGTAAGTGCTTTCTGTTTTGGAAGGAGTTCTTGTTAGCTTTCTCTGATCATCCTTTGCTAGCTCCCCAATCACTTCTGCTTGAAGAAAGAACATTTCAAATTATTATTTCTTTCTGGTTTTGACAGTGATTTGTTGTTGTTATTTAAAACTTAGTGCCTTTTACACGCTCTGCAATTAGAAATAGGAAGAGAAACTCTCTAGAAACTAGTGCTGTGTAATAGTAGAAACTGTGAAACAAGGCAAGGTAGAACAGACAAGAAGTCATAAAATAGCCCAGCAACCTGTGTGCCATACAGCTGCATGGATGCTTTGAGTCTTCAAAGTCTTGAAATGAAAAAAAACCACCAAAAAACAGAAAGGGAGGAATGGAGCAAGGGAGGGAAACAGAGGTAGAAAGTGAAGTGACTTTTTCACAAACTACCTGAGCATTAATGGCAGAACCGCCCTACCTGATCCAACCACCCTGACTTTAACCCTGCCCTTAATTGAAGTCCTGTGCTATACCAAAGAGCTGTCTATTTAAACTGGTAAGTGTATCTGTACACAAAGCATGATCTTCCCAGCGATGCAGCACACTGCATAAACTGATGTCTCCTTTGTTAGTCGTTTCTTACGTATCCTTGATGGGATGGTCCTGGCTGAAATACAGAGTTAATACCCTCCCAGCGATGCCTGCTTACCCCAGCTGGAGGTGGAGTTGAAGTGACAGGCAGGCGTACACCAGCTCTTCCCCTGTAGACTCTGGCTTTTCAGAAATAGAATTTAAGGTACAGTCGACATTTGGGATGAATGTGAGACATTCAGCACCAGCAACAGTAAAGGCCTGACTTTGGTTTAAGGTAACCAGAGACTGCGGTAGACTGGTCTCAGGGGCGGGGAGGGAGCGGGGCTTGCATCACCAGCTCTCAGCTTGCAGCGAATCTCTGCTAGAGATGTCCCCTTAAGGACTCTTCTTCCGGGCACCGGGTTTTGTGTTTGCCGAAGACTGTCACTTTCAGTAAAGATGGGGGAGACTGTAATTGGTTTCGTTTTATATAAATTGTGTGCAGCTCTGATGAATTGCAAATTTGACAAAGCATCAGGTACCCTGGTGCTGTAAAGAAACATCATTTAATTTTTAATTCAAGTTTCATTCAAGAACGCTTTTTTAATATTTCAGGTTGATTTTTCTGTCTCTATTTGTTTAGGTTTTAAGTTGGAAGCTGCCTCAGAATGTTATATATGCTACCATGGTGGCATTTCTTAGCTAAGCTCAAGGGAAGTTTTAGTGGTTGCTGTCTCCTGAGAGCGTAACTCGATAAGACAGTAGCTTCGTTGGCGAAGTCCATGCAAGAGCCTTCTGGCTCTGTACGTCTGCCTGCCACCACTGAGGTTTTGGCAGTATGGCTGTTGGCAGGGCCGAACTGCTGAGCCATCACTGAAAATAGCTGTGTGGAAAAACAACGCTACAGGAAAAAAAGTACTGGATATTGTCATGCTGGATCAATTCAACAACGTGTTTTGAAGAATGGTGGCACAAACAGTTGTAGTGGCTAGCTGTGGCATGAGTCCAGGTAAGTGGGACCCTTTAAACCTCAGCTCAGTGCCATAGCCAGCCATTTGTCAAATGCCACACGCCTGCTCCTCAGACGTCTACGAGTTAGTTTGAGCACTGACGGGGGGAGTGTATTACGGAAATACTGTAAGCCAACCACAATGCAATTACAGGCTTCTGTGACTTCTGTCAGTTGTCACGTATTCCCTAAGTGAAAGTTTTCATGTTAAAATAAGTAAATGTTAAATTAATTAGACTGATTACTGCATTCGTTTTCAGAAAGATGGTTAGCTGCTGGTATTTGTGGATCGCTGATTCATCTAGGAGATGCAGTGGAGCATGGAGTGTGGATACATCTCTTGGAAGAAGAGGCATTTCAGATGTGTCCTTTAAAGCCTTTCTTCTCTACAAATACACTCGTAACAAAAACAGTTTCTGAAAGGTATTCAGTGCTGGTTGAGAGCAGAAGATGTGTTTATGCTGCAGGTTGTTAAATGTATTTACAGCCTTTTTTGGGAGCTCAGTGGAAACTGTGCTGTGGTTATTTATTGGTCTACTTCAACAGTTGCTGGTTGAAATTAAAGAAAATCTATTGCCGTGATTTACACAAGACATTATAGATGGCTTGTGTTACAATGAGTTAGAAAAAGCAATTCGAGTGAAGCCCAACAACATGTTGGTAGCTGTAGTATGTCAGGAAAAACCATGTAGTTTGCAATGTTCAGATAATCAATATGAATGGACCTACAGGTTCTTACAGTATAAAAGTAGTCTTCTTTGAACTGATTTCTCAATTTCCTTTGTGATTTCTTAGGCCTGGACAAAGGTGCTGAAGACTCTGGTTTCACATTTGAGTCAATGTTGGTGACTTTCAGCTGGTGCCTTCCAGCCACTCTTTCCTGCCCTGAGCAGTGCAAATACAAGTGTTTTCCACTATTGTGAACTATTTCCTGGAACTTATCCAGCAGAAAAATAATTTGGAAAAAAAGCAAAGAGCATCAGAGCCAGTACTAATCAATCCATGCACCCGGTAGTTTAAGCAGGTGCTTCCCCAGATTCCCATTCTTCTGGCAGCTTGCAGTTCTCAGTCTATTCTTTCAGGTTCATGTTTGGAAGAAAGAGATGAAGTTGGCAAAGAAAAATTTGTATGCGAATCCCTCTGACCGCAGGCAGTATGCAGTGTGGGAAGCCCTCTGAAAATAGAAAGACCTGCTCCCGAATGCCTGCTTATGTTCGCTCACTGCAGCAGCGATCCTTTGGCACTTGATCCACATCTTTTCTGTTTGGTGGGAGCCTTGCCTCTGGGTGCCTTGCTCTCTGCTTTTTGATTTCTCTCCTCTGAAGTGGCCAGAGAGGCAAAGAGCACCTTCAGGTGACTGGTTACTTGCCCAGCATAGACTTGGTGTCCGAAATAGAAAGAGTAGTTTGCCAGCTACTCTTCCCTGTGGGAATGTCCATCTGAAAGGACAGTCCTTACAGTTATTGATAGAATCATAGAACAGAATCATAGAATATCTCGAGTGGGAATCGACCCATAAGGATGACAGGTGCAACTGTTGTCACATCCAGGATGTTCCTACTCGATATGATGACTGTAGTGCCAAGGCCGTGGCACAAAGCATTTCTGAAAAATAAAGACTGTTGAATAAATGAAAGTACATAACAACAAGTAGAGTTTGTAGGTCATACAGGCAGCTAGTCAGATTATAATATGTGTGAGAACGTGTGTGTAATTACGTTGTTTCCAAAGATGAGCTAACTGTGTAGGGCAGCGACTTTCCTTGCATCACATTTAATTTTATTCTCTATATAAAAATATATTGTTGGAATTGTCTCTGTGTCTTCAGTGATATTTTAGTTTTCCATTGCATGTAAGCTTAGATTAATAGTTGGACTTTTCTAGTATGTTTGGTACCGATCCTCATCAGTGGGATACTGTGTTTGGTTTGAGTTCCCTTACTTTGTGAGAGACAAAACTGAAGTACAGAAGGTTCTGAATAATAAGAGATTTCTAATAGGTGACCACAGAGAAAAAACTGAAAAAATTGGCTTTCTTAGTCTACACAGAAGGAGACCAGAAGGAACATAAGTCTTTGCTATGCAAAATGTCAGTATTTAAGTGACAGTGATCACCAGCTTGCCATAATTTCCAGAGTAGGACAAGGAAATCAATCGAATGTGTCACTGAGGTGATTTAGGCTAAAAGTCTTGAAGACCTTTCCATTGCTGAGATGGTAGAACATCGTCAGTGGCTACCTGAGGGTCACTCAGTGCAGTGTCCTCACTCGAGGTGAGAACAGCTTAGATAATCATCAGTCATAGGCAGTCTGCACCCACATGATCCTGCCTTAAAGTAGGAGGTCAGACTAATCTCCGAATTCTTCAGACCTATATTTCTATGATTTTATGCATGAACAAAAAAAAACAGAGCACCCTGTGTCTAAAACAGAGGACTTTGTTAGATCACTGTCTGCTTTCCGTGTCTAATTTTATCTCTGTCTGCACTTGGTCTTGCTCTACCTCCGGCCACATGTTCTTGCTCACTTCCTTGTGACAGTTCTCCTACAGCTGTATGGTGACCTAGACTTGACACTGACCCAACAGGAAAGCAACCCAGTGAGAGAGATGAGCGTGATGTAACTCATTCAACTCAGGTAACCATTGAGTAGATATAATGCAAATGTACATAGTGGTGATAGGTTATACTTATGGACTCTTCCAGGAACGTTGATTAATGGACAATGCAGGATACAGGGTCAAGTCTCCTGAAATTTTCGCTGAGTCTAATAATGACTGATGAAAGTCTCTTAACAATTTTGTTTTCTCGTCTGCAAAATAAAAATACTTGCCTAACTTGCAAAAACTGTTGTACAGCACTTAAGTTTTAAGAGTGGGCGAAAGTCTCAAAATACCATTTTTTTTAAAAAGGTCAAAACAGCATTTTCTGGTAATTGTGGTACAAAATTAACTTGACACAATTTCTTATCTCCATATGCCAAAATAATTTGTCTCTTGTGAATGTAGAAGGTAGAGTCAGGGAATCCACTCAAAGAGGAATTTCTTAGTCATTTATCACATTGAATGCAGCCTGGATTTTCTCCTTTTTATTTTCACCGTATAAGGAGAGGACGAATATTTTCCCAACTGTTTTTGCCTGCACTCTGGAGCAGTTTATGGTCAAAATGCATTGAATACTACAGGAAGGCCGCAAAGATATGAACATTTTAAAAATGCAAACCATAATCAGGGGACTGTGATCATGCTGTCTTTCTCCTGCCCAGAGAACTGGAGAGTTCAGAGCTGCGTGAGCTATAAACACACTGTGTCATCCCTCCTTAGGCTCTAACAACAACATGAAAGCCCTGATGGGCGGTTTTGGCACATTTTCCTGAAACCTCGCTGGTGTAGAACCTACTAAGACAAAGGAGTAAACAGCTTTTGATCCTGTGTAGCTCCAACGGGAACAAAAGTCTGGGATACAAACAGGAGTTCAGGTTGGTTTGAGGAGCAACACTTGGCAGCCCATGCGGAAAAGTGTCGTGCTTCTCTCTGACGGCGACGGGCTGCGTGCTGGTAGGACGTGTCCCGTAAATACGTCTGATGAAGTGTAGGCTTCCTTCTGGGCTGCCGGAGTATTTATATGTGGGTGACAATGTGGTCACGTAGAGGTTTTGAAACACAAAGAAGTAAGGTTGACCCTCATATATAAACACCCATGTCAGATACAGCAGTAAATACTGAGCTACTCTCCGTGGCTGCCTGTCCTCTAACTGTGTGTGCGGACGGTGCTTTATCTGTGGTGTGGCCAGCATGCTGCAGACATCCTCTGTTACAATGTGAAGCTGACGCTGCTCAAGACTTCACTGGAATTCCGCTGCTTGATTCTTCTTGAAGCTAATATCCAATTTATGGTGCGATGTCATTGCTGGATTATCGTTACCAACTCTTACAGTCTTCTTCTGTAGTCATGCATGGATTTGCATTTTCTTTAAAACCTGCCTTCCAAGGCTGCTGATTATAGAAATACTTCAGAATTGTGGTCTCACTGTAAAAAAGGTTAATTTCCAGTGCTCTCAGTTGCAAAGAAAAGCTTAAACACATGATCCCTGAAGGCTTTGAAACTAGATAAAATTAAAGAAAAAAGATGTAGGAATCCTTAAGCTCTCCTGATATAAGCGCTGCCGTAATTTCTGAATAGTCTGAAGTGGTAACTCAAGTTATGTTGATTGATTCCATATAATATTCATTTGTTAAATATTTCTCTGTGTGCTTGGCTGCGTTTTTATTCAGTGCCAGCTTCAAGACCTAAAATGAATTAATGACTGCAGGCTCTGGATATTTTTTTCTGCTGATGACAGTATATTCAAACATAGATGAAACTATTCGTAACAAAAACCCTTTTTTTCCTGATCTTATTGATAATGCCTCTAAGTAAATTGGCAAGTATATTTTTGCTGTCCTTAGATTTTCTGAATAATATCTTTAACTGGAATTAGTAGGCTGCTTACCCCTTGTTTGCGTTCTCTCCTGAACGATGCTAACCCAGATGAGCTGCTAGTGTCATCTCCCTAGCTTCACGCCTGTGTGTGCACCAAGAAAGTCTTACGTCATAACTGTTCTTGAAATACAGCTGAACCTCATCTGGATTTTCCGGTTAGTCATTTGCATTTATGGTGAGCACTAGGAAATCCAGCTGCCCTGAGAGCTCTACAAGAGTGCAATGAGAGAGGGCCAGCCCCCAGATAGACCCAGTGTGCAGTTTTATGGATTTTCTATGGAATTTTGTTAATAAACAGTTTGCTAACTTTGAACTAATGAGAAATTAATCTAGCTTCAAAAGTCATTTGCAAACCTAACTAAACTCAGTCAAAGTGTGATTCTGTGATTCTGTGAAAAACCTCTTAGTTTTGTTCAACTGTAGTTCAGTATCTTGACAGTTGCTCGTCATGAGTTCTAATTTAACACTTTTTTGGAAATTTTCTCTGTGGGAAAGAAATCAGGAAGTTTTATTACATGTGATGAACTCAAAAACATCAAGATGCAATATGAATTCTAAATTAGTTTCATTTAGCAGCACCTTTTTGTCAGTTATTTTGTGACTCCATTAATATGCCATTGTTAACTTGATGATTTTTATGCAAGCAAACTTTCCTGTTTGTTTGTTTTTTTTTTAAAAAGGGTGATTGTTCCTCTGTAGCTGTTTTTCTTACCAGGCAAGTGCAAATGTGGTAATGCAGCCATACAACTATGCTGCTTTTAATGCAAGGTCTCTAGGCAATACTTCGCTACAGGGTGTAGACATGCTGTTAGAGGATCATGTTTCCATAAAACAACAGAAGCTTAAGTTAGTACATTAGGTTTGCTAAAACACGTTTGGTTCCACATCTTAATCTTGTTTTCATTGGATACAATCAAGTACGTTATCATTCAAATAACAAAGTGTGTCAGCAAGTAATTGTATTTGCAAATTTCAGGCCATAATTATGTGAGCATATGCAAAATTACGGGCAAGGAAAGGGTAACCCAGTTAAGATGAGACTGAAAATTGGGCTTATTATATATACGTGCTTTTTGAAACAGAGGGGGAGAGGCAACACTTTCCCTGGAAAGAAAGAAGTCAGTATGGTGTTGGCATTGCTCTTTCATGTGCTTTACCAATACAGAGCGCTACTTTGTTATTTATTATTTTAATCCTTTTCCAATTAAAGTTTTATTTTCAGGACAGTACGGAAATTATTTGAGAACAAATTGAGAAACAAGAGCTGTACTGATATTAAGGCTTTTCTTCTGCTTAGAAATTAATGTTTAACAGCTGAAGTTAAGAGTCTGGAAAATAAGTAAACCAAAACCTCAAAAGCAAGAACATAACCTTACCTCTCGTTAGTATTCAAGTGAATCTACAGCGTCGGACCTTTGTCGTACAGCTGTTTATGGGAATAGCGAGCTGGTAGCAGACCTTCGCGCACTCTCCCAGCAGAGTAGGGAGGTAGGTTTGGGGGGATGTTCCGAAAGTGCAAATAGGAATAACATTGTCTTTTCCCCCTGATGCCGTGAAAAGACGGAATTGAAGACTCAGTAGTCAATAGGAAATTTTACATTTATGGGTATCACCCCACATTTTGGAATGTCCATTTCTGATCTGAAAAAAATGGTGTTTTATTTTTAGGGTGAAAAGGATCAATTTTCTGAACACAAACAGCCCTTTCTACCTTCATTTTTTTCTATCCTGACTGCCAGCCTCTGACCAAAGCTTAGCTTCTGTTCAAGGGAAAGGGAGAAGGATGCCGTTCCCCCCTGGGTCTGGTTGGTGCTGCCTCTGGGCGGGTCGGGTCGGAGGGGCCGTTTCAGAGGGCCTGGAAGCTGCTTCGCCCTCAGGCCTCCACACGCCGACTCCGCGCTGCTCCTAGCCGGGAGCTAGCTGCTGAGCTGAAATCTCCAACTCCAATTCCATGCTCGTTAGCTCTGGTTATGCACTGGGTGGTCAGTTTGGGTCTATTTTTAGGGTATGAATAAGGATTATGTATTTCAGCTGTCTACACCTTTTGTGTAACACCAGACTTCTTTCCCCATTTACAGTCTGAGCTGTCTGGGAAACATGAGTGGACAAGGTTTCTGAATTCTGTGGTTTCTTAACATCAGAATAATGAGGTTGCAAGCCAATCTGAGACAGAAGGCTCACTTATTGCAGAATAAGTCTCCGGAGTTTGCTTTTATTTGCATGCCACATTCCTTAGAGTAAATAAAAAGTGCAAGTTTTGAAATGGTTTAGATGGATTTTTCCCAAACCTCAACAAAATCTGTGATCTCGTTGTTCATAACTCGCTTTGCTAAATTCCATACTTGGACTATGCGTGATGATGATTGCCACGGCACTTCTCACAGCTCTGTGAAGTCTATGTACATAGTTTATTCTGTCAAAGTTGATTTTTCTCATCCTGGCTTGTTAGTGCAGTAAATGTTTTTCACTGTTATGGCAAACTGTTTTGTAAAGGGTTATCTGTTGTGACAGCCTCAATCTTTACCTGTTTCTCTGGCAAAACATCCAAAAAATAGTCTTTGTACTTGGATGCACATTTTCTGTATTGCACTGCACCGAAGTGATGTGTTTATTTTGATTCTGGTAGAGTACATTTTGACTTCCATCTGATTCCCTAACGACACTTAGCCCGATTGTCTGCTGAGCTACTTCATGCTGCTGTAGCAAGAGCTGTTGCCTTGTGCTTTTCATGTCCAGGAGCTGCTCCTCTGTTATTCCTCCCTTAGGAATACATCCTGAGATTGGAGCCCGTTACAGAAGGCACGGTGCAAACATATACAGAGAGGCACTATTTGGCCTGAAAAGGTTGCAATCTAAAAATGGGCTTGATGATGTCTAGACAAGACTGTAAGTATTTAGTACCTTTATAGTGCTTTGCATCTTCAAAGCACTCTGCAAACATTAACTGATTAACATAACTGCGCCATCTGTTTTGATGTTTACATTTTGTACAGGCAAAATTCCTGCTTTGCTTTATTACCTCTCGCAGGTATGTGGCTGTCATTTTTATGGCCCTTTAGAGGATGGTAAAGTCAGGTCCATGCACGTCTACAGTAACATTTTGCCTTAAAACTCAAGCCAGTGCCACTGGGGCCCCTCTCTCTGACCTGGCTACGGCGGTTGGGATTATTCTCCTCTGAAATTTCAGCCTCTAGTCTGTAGAAATTGTTGTTCCCATGGCTGCCGGAGGCTGCTGCCTCTCTTGTCGCTTTGCTGCTCAGCTTAACTGTTTTCTCCCCAGCCGTGGCCGGGCAGGGACGCATCCAGCGGCATGGGAGCTGCTGCACAGAATGCTCCCGGGTGGGGAGCTGGAACACCGGCTCAGGCAGACAAAGTGGTAGAAACCATAAAGACAGTGAAAAGAAGGGGAAGATCTGCCTTTGCTCAGCTTATCGCAAAAGGTTATTTTTCTCCCCAACTTTGTGCATGACTACCAGAAATGTAATTTTCTTTCTTCTCTTTCCAACTTCATAATGGAGATTTTGTGAAATTGAGGGGTTGCACTGACTGAACCAGTGTTAATTTTCCGTTTCAGTTAAAATTTTATTTTAAATCAGTCTTATTTTAATTTTATTTTAAATCAGTCTTAAAACAGACTTTGCCTAAATCAGGCAAAGTCTGTTTTAAGACTGATTTAAACCAAAACGCTGTTAGCACTGACAGCCGTCAGAGCTGAAAAATCCTACACCAAAACACACTCTTACATCCTGATTTGTCTTTTTATTTTTTTTTCCAACTCCTTCCCATTTTGATGTTTCACTGCCTGAGTGGCGTTTCAGGTAGATCGCACAACCTAAAACTACCTTTACTTTCAGGCTATTACAACTTTGTTTTGCAGAACAGCTGTAAAGAAACAGTGCTCTGCTGTCAGGGGGGAGAGATGGGCAATGTTCTGATTCAGGGAAAATTGCAAAGATGCTCCGTGAGAGATGTGTAGCGAGGCAGTGCGCTGGCAGACTTTTGCGTCAGTAAAGGAGTCATCTTTTAAAATCTGAGATTAAGCTCAGATTAAATGGTACCATGCCATCTTGTGGGAATCGGCCGTGACCAAGAGGAGACGTGGCGGCTGCTAAGCAGCAGGGGACGGACTGCTGTAGTTGCACCTCATTTCTGAATTGCTCTGCGCGGAGAGGCAGACATCACGCACAGTCCTGGAAGAAGCTCCTTCACAAACTCGATGTCTGGCGTAGTTCGCACCATGGTTTTAAGTGTGACCTCAAGGCATTTGCAAGGAATATCTTTATAAAGACCATAACAAATGTGCAAGAGACTTGCACAGACAAATTTGCAATTAATAAAGCAACACACCTGGAACAAGAGGATATAAATATGGCGAAAAGACAGACTTGGACAGACCTAGATGATGGGTGTGGCTTTCCTTCACGCTGAATATTTTTGCAGCCTTTTTTTGTTTGTTTGCATACTCGCTCTAGTAGGGACATTTTGCTATGCTTGCAGGCTAGGATTCAGCAGTGGGAACAAAGCTCTGACAAAATGGAAGCCTCCTTTGTCAGAGTGTGGCATGAGAGAAGCTGATGTCAAACACTACCAGGCTCCGACTGGAAGCCTCTACAGAAAAGCTGAACATTTCGTAAAAGATAGGCCGTGGAATTGGTTTAGAAAAGGACTATGTCCTGTAGCATGCCTGGGGTGAGGTGAGACAGCCGCAGTTCTTCCCCTCAAACAGAGCCTCTCACTTGCCAGAGCAAGGCTGGAAGGAGCCAGCTGTGCTCCTGAGCAGCTGGCTCTGAGTGGCCCTGCTTGAGCAGCAGGCTTGGGCAAGGTGACCTCCGGAGGTTCCCTTCCCACCTCAACCCTTCTGTGAGCCTGTGATTCAGAGCCTTCTCCCTGTTCCTCCCATTCCCTCCTGAAGTTTCCTCCTGCTGGTTTGGCTTCTTTCCTGTATATGCTGTACTCCCTTCAGTAGGTTGCTCCGGGAAGGAAGAGTACGAAGCAAGAAAATTGCAGGCATTGTTACGAAGTTATGTGCAGCCAGTTTTACAAGATGGAGGAGTGCCTCCTACAAACCAGTGAGCATCACTCACTCAGATGGAAGGAATTACACTGAGAGCATGCAGCACTGTAGACTCTGTAGACTTTGGCTTTATATGGAGAATCCCACAGCAATCAGAGTGAATTTTGCATCTGACTAAGTCGACAGAAATCAGATGTAAGCCTGTCTTCCCTGTGATTGCCCTTATTAGTCCAAATATTTTTTCCCCCCCAGAAAAGAACATATTCGACAGCATTTCTATATTCTGTAAAGGAAAATGTTTCATATAATCTATGTAGGTACTTCAGTCATCTTCGATGTGGTTCCCCCAGCATTCTGTCTCCTTATTGATCCATATCTCACCTGCCCTTTTAGTCCTAGTGTCTCCTCCACCCCTAATTTATTTTTTTTGGGGGAGGGGTGGACACCTTTAGGTTTTTAGGCAATTTATAAGTAATTTTATTTTATTCTGTAAAGTAATGGTGATATGCCATTGATGGCCTAACGTCTCACGTGAAGAAAAGGGGAGGAGGTCTCTCTTACTGTAGCAACATGATGAAGTTTCTGAAAGCCTGTATAAGACGAAAAATATTTGCATGTAGGCACAGAGGGAAGCCCTGTGCAAGCATCTAATTGCAACACTCCCTGCTGACTGTTTTTAATGCGTGTTGGTTTTATTAAGCATTCTTAATAAGAAACTAGACTTTTGCTTAGGCAAAATATATAGCAGTTTCAATTCTCAGATTATTGAAGTGCATGCAGTTGGGGAAACCTGTCTGGATGCAGTGAACTAGGTGAATTTGTTCCATCTGTGAAAGATTATAATACATTGGTTTTGCTGTCCTGCATTGGCTTACTCACCTTCTCTGTGTGCGCGCGTGTGTGCATGGATGGATCTTGACGTTTTGGTTTCATGTGCTATATTATGCATTGCATATGAGGAATAACGTTTGCGTGACAAATTGTGGGTCCATATAGCATGGCGTTTTAACATCCCGTACTTTTAGGGAGCTTCAAGGAACTGTGTCTGCAGAGGTGAAGGGGGGACCCACCGGTGACTTCGCACTACAAGTGACTTTTCTTGAAAATGCCACCATCAGACACAAAATTACCATAGTTCAGGACTAGATCAGAATGCAATATAAAAATGACGTAACTTTGTATATTGATATATGGTAACCATAGGTCATTCATCCCAGTAAAGAGATTCATAGCTTTGCAGAGAAAGAGACACACTTTCTTCTAGCATGGGAAGAATCCAGATTTGCAAGTCTTTAATGACGCAACATTTCTGGTTTGGGAGAAGTTACTGCAGATCGTTATTGGCCATTTTAGTAACTCCTCCTGACCTCTTCACAGTTACAGCCTGACTCTTGCTACGTCTGCAGTAACCTAAAGCTTCTGGGTGTTCTAAGGATAGTAACTGGTAAGGAAACAATTTTATGCTCTCTAGTGCTTAGGTCAAATAGTTTTTAGGGGCATGCAGGAAGATGTAGTACTATACAGATTTATCAGCTCTCACTTTAAATGACTTTTAAAATGCATTCTTGGCTTTGTCTTGGTAATTAATTCCATCCCCACTTGTGGCTCGGAAACCTTTGTACCAGGCTACACGATGACTTATTTGTTCTACACAAATCTCATAGTTCAGTTCTTACAACAGGCTAAATATTTCACTTAAGGTAATTACCTGACTTCAAATGAACTTTCATAGAAAAGTAATAATATCAAAAAGAGTCTATATGCTATAAATAGGGTATAAAATTCCACATTAAAGTTGTGTGTATATTACAGGAGTCTTCAGAGCAGTGTAAAATATAATTAGGGCCTTCTTCTGAGGCAGAAAATTCTCAGTAATAAGTGCTAATCTTATTTGCTTGGAATGAGGTGGGAATATACCTATCAAGACATCTTTTGAAATATTAGAATTCTTTACATCTGAGTTTCCAGTCATACTTGTCTGACTTGATATTTTCTTCCTCATCATTTTTCCATCCTGCAAGGTCTATTTGTGAATAAGCTTTCTCCTCTAGACAGGCAAAATCAGAAGCGTGAACTTGCAGTAGGACAATTAGGATTTTAGTGAGTTGTAAAAAGCGTTTTAAGAAAAGAGGAAGAATAAGTGAAATAAGTAAGTTCACGTGTGATTAAGCTATGTGCTCTTCACCGGGTGTGTTGATTGCCTGAGAGGTCATGTCGCAGCTGAAGGCAAGTCAGGTCCTTTGAAGTAGTGCCACTACTGTTAAGGCCCGTTATCTGCAGTGTCTCATTCTTCCTACAGATAGAATTCTGTTGGAAAAGAATATTTTTAATTAGCGTACAGCTTTTCTGAGGAAAACGTGTTCTATTTACGTCCTCGTTTCCCTCTTCTTTGCCCACCCCACAACTGAAGTATTTGTCCTGAGTACCTCTGCAGATACAATGCTTTAATGGAAAGTATTGACGTGGAGCATAAGGGTTAATACGTTTACCTCATGATTACTGCAGGAGTGGCCTGCTCCCAGTGCTGGCTGTGCAAGCAGCTTGAGCATAAGGCAAAGTACTCTTTTTTGTACAGAACGGAACGTTTCTGCTCTTTGATCTCTGGAGTTTAAAGCAGCGCTTTTTGCTTGGAAGGTATCATTACTATTAACATTGTACAGATGGACAAACTGAGACAGAGAGGGCCAGTGACTCATCCACCGAGTTACTGATGTAGGGAGGAAGGGACCAAGCTGTGCTGTCCCTTCAGCTTCCTGCTGGACCGACTGCTGCCATGTCTGATGCGGCTGACTGCACGGAGAACGCTTTGGAGCAGCCGCTGCTCTGGGTACGGTTATGTATCAAGGCGTCCAAAATGCAGTCACTCGGCAGAACATGGCTTTTGTAAACTCGCTGCTGTTTCAGTGGGAGAGAGAGAGAAACAGAGTTTGGGAGGAGCTTATATGTACCTGACAATTAAACCAGAAGTTTACACCTGTCTTGTGATTTATTACAGCATTTGTAGTAACCTAGAGCAAAACCAAAAACAAGTTACCTGAATTACTGTTTTGCATTAGTTCCCAGCTCATTCTCATCTTTATATTGCGTGCAGGCTTTTGCTGTTCAGGTAGGGCGTAAAAGATTCTGAAAGGTTCCTCAAGCTGTGCTTGCCACAGCTGGTTGCCATTGGTAGTCATCTTTGTACCTCGCTGCTAAAATAAAATCGAATAAAAGTCAAAATACACTTTCTCTTTTCCTCATGATATGTTCTGTGTAACTAGTAGTCCCAGGTGTCAGTAGTGGTATGTGTGGGTGGGGGGGAGAGTGGCCTCGCTCCAGTGGCTTCTCTGTTATGACACGGCAAAGCTCTGTGAAATATTTTTGTGTTGAAAAACGGATTTGCAATCTAATGGTCTACCATGTCGACCGTAAAAATTTCTGGAGATCTGGAAGCTTCCATGACGAGACCGGGCTGATTTCCTCACAGCGTGCTTGCAGACAGGGCGGTGACCTCGGGGGAGCAGCGTTTGCAGGGCTCCTGCCTGGGCACCTCCTTGGGGGGCTGCGTCAGAGCAGGGGGGTTCATGAGCCTGGGAGGCCGCGGCAGTTCCCGGGCACCCCAGAAGCCCTGAAGGCTCGCCAAGGGAGGGGGTTAGGGAAACCTGGCTTCTCCACGCTCTGCCCTCCCTGAAGTCAAGAAAGCCAGTTTATTTTGAAAACTCTGGATGGGACCCCTGTCATGAACACGTGTGTTTCCAGAAACCTACTCCTAGTACCACCAAAGGTACGGTTTATAAAATGTGGGGTAACTGAAAAAAGGTGGGGAGGTGTTTGTCTGGGGGGAGATTTTTTTAATGACTTTTTTATTAGAAACTTGGATTCTCAAACCGAATGGAACTGGACTGAATTTTTAGGTAAGGAAAGTGTATCCACGCTTATTAAGTGGTGTCACGAGATACTATTTTCGAACTGCCCCTTATTCCAATATACTAAACATATGAATTTAATACAGGAGAGTTATTTTAACTTCAAAAAAATTCCCTTAAATCTGGTGCCAGCAAGCGTAAGATGCAGAGGGACCTTTGCAAATAAATTGTTTTTATTATTTAACTGAAGGAAAGTAGGATGATTGGGACCATTCAGGACATGTGTGTTTTCAAGTTCCTTCTAAATTTTTTCCTTCTGACTTAACGGAACAAAATCAGGAAAAAAAGTAATAGGTTGATATCATACAGACATAATAAATTAGGTCCCATAGCTGTTTTAATTTAGACGGGTTCTTCTATCTCTGCATCACCGTTGCATTGTTTACTCGAGGAAGACACAGTAATAAACAAACATAAAGACTTCGGGCTAGTGACCGCCTGCGTATCACTTAGCAACATCAATATTTTTGTGCACAAATAAAGGTCTCCTGCACAGTGCTGGCTGCAAGTATGTGTGCGTGCGTGTGTGTGTGTGCTCGCGCGCATGTGCCTCTGTAGCACTGACCTTGTACGCAGAGGGATCGGTTTGTCGGTGATTGGTCACTCCTTAATTTGGATGTCTAGACATTTCAGTCCGCGCGAGCGAAAGGCAGACATCTAAAGACGTGAGAAGAGATTCTAAGGGACACCAGGGCCTTAAAATAATTCCCCAGCAAACTGCAAATGTATTTTGTTCATTTTAAAAATATATGGTGTAAATGATTGAATGGAACACATGACTGAAGGCTTTATTTTTTATTATCACTATTAATTAGTATGCTTCTTGGATGTTTTCATGGCTGTGATATAAATAGGTAAGGCCTCCTTAAAGGTTATCTGCCAGTGTGAGAGAGTTAATGTAATGATTGGTCTGCTGGCTTTGTGGGAGTCTGTTTTCCTCATTTGCTGAGAACCAGAATCTTTAGAAAATAAATGAACTATGTTTAAATGAAGTACCAAATCTTAATTTCTAATGTTAAAAGCATGGTCAGGAATGTCATCTCCCAGAATGTCCAGATGAATAGGAAATTATTGTCCACCATCTGCGCTTTATTCAAAACCTCTCTAGGTGTGAGCAAACGTGTTCGTACCCACACGTAAGAAGGGCTCAGCTCTGCCAAATGCTGAGAGCCCTCAATTCCCGCCAATGCCGTTGGGCATTTCAGTGTTTCCAGGGCATTAGCCCTGTTTGCAAAACAGTGGCATGCCACGTACATTTACAATGGCCCAAATTTTCAGCTGCCCTTCAAATATATCTGCAAATGGGGCAAATGATCACCCAGTTATCATTTGCACGGGTGGTTGTGTTTGGAATATTGGATATTTGTAGAATGAGTTAGAATTTACTTTTTGGAGAAAACATTTAAATTGAGGAAGATGTATCTATTACCTTAGGAATATTTTTCTGTAATAATAAGATCTAGAATGCGACAGAGCTTGAAGGAGCTATTAATAGCCTTCAGAGATCTATTTTAGTTTTCTTTGGTTTTAATCCTTTCAGTCATAAATCCCAGAAAACAGCAACTGGTGCTTAAAGAGCAGCCAGCATTCAGAAGCAGGCACTCTGCAGGACCACGGCAACAAATTCTTTTGAAAATGACGTGCAATAGTGTGATTTCAGTACTGGTGTACTCTGTCCAGTATCAGAGTATTCCCATGTGGGAACAGCTATAGCAGCGTTGCAGAGAAACTTCTGCACCACTATAGATGTGTCTGCATTACAGGCTGTGCTGGTATAAACTGTTTAGGTAAGAATCACACCTGTAACTGCATCAAGTGTACTTGCACAGAAACAACAGACCGAATCTTAGAGCTAGTCTCTACTGGGAGGACTCCCAGTACAGCATTAGCAGAGTGGTTACCCAGCTGTGGTTGTACTGATGACACTCACACTCCCCCCTCCCCATATCTGTGAGAACAATTCGTTTCGGGATAAAAGCTAATGTATTTTCAGATAAGTGTTTGCTTTAATTCTGGGAGGAAATGGCACATCTAGAATAGCTTCAGGTTGTCTCTCCTACAAGATTGCCCTATTCCTTTCTATTTTTCCTTTTCGTGCCTCGCTGATGCTTGGCCCAAATGCTAATAGTAAACTGCATTACCTTCTGAATTCTGTATCAGGTGGGGAGTTGCCTTCCCTAGGCAAACATCCCTAGATCTGTGTGGATATGGTGGCAGAGGAAGAACCCACGCAGACGTGATGACAGAGCACTAATACTGACAGGTCTCTTCATGTTATGGGTGCTGTCCCCTCTGCTGAATCTGTCCCATTTTTAGGGGCAGGCCACGATTACTCTGTCTTCGTTCCCCTCTCTCTTCAGCAAAGTTTGTCTCTATGCAAATATTAAAATACATTCAGACCCTAAAACTAGTCTAACTTGAACTGCTGATGGAGCTTCTCCTGGAGCACCAGGAGCGCATTTAAAAACAGGGAAGAAAGTGGGTTTTTTTTAGAAAGCACTCTTAAAAGACTCTTACAGAGAAATCTGTACTTTAAAAATTATTAACTAGGTAAAATAAACAGCGGTGAGGTTCTCCATCACTGGCTTATTTGCAGTATTGTCTGCTAGTTCTTGCAATTTTATTGCATATTCCACAGTTTTCTGCAAGTTTCAACTCTGAGGTTCTAGTGATTATCTGAGAATCTCAGCTTTAATCGTAACACATAGCGACAGGGAAATGAATGCAAAAAAAAACCTCAGTGAGACGTTACGGAAAGAGGTGGTGGTACCTGTTTTAAACAAAACTGATTCATCCCACACTTCTTCTCTTATCAATTTCATGCCCTCTCTCACAACCCCCACGCTCTTAAGCTGTGAGAGATGTGTGCCCGAGAAGCGATCTGGCCAGGATCAGTTGTGTGCACCTGGAGGGCAAGGGACATCACCCACCAAGTTCTCTCGTCGCTTGACGCCTGCATCTGCGATGCCCTGTTCTTGGGGTAGATCTTCCCTGTCCTTTGGCAGTCAAGCATGTCATTATGGCGTGTCCTTTCGCTTCCAAATCTTGCTTACCTCAGCCTAGGTGAATCTTAGTTTGCTGCGTGTTCCCTGGGTTTGCCCGCTGTGGGTGTCCTTGTGGCTACAGTCCGGTTCCCTGCTGGGAGAACAGGAAGAGGAACAGCACGTATAGCGTGGTGCAACCTCGCTGCCATCCTCCTCCGGGCAGGGCACAGGTCTTCTGCTAGGCCCGCTACGGGCTTCCTAGGGCACAAGCTTCCTGGTCCTGATGCAAGCACCACATTCCTCGGTGCTTGCCAGTTCAATTGCTGTCAGTCATGTCGTGGTTATCAAAATGTTTTGGGGTTTTTTCTTTTCATAACTTTGCTTTATTGCCTTCCCCGGTGCTTCTACCGACAGGCATTTCTGTTCATCCATTCTTCAGACCAATCTCAATATTTCTGCTACAAATGCTACAGACAGCAAAACCAAGATTCTAGTTGGAAGTATTTTCAACTGTGACGTGAAGAATTACAAATTAAGGTATCAGTTAAAAAATAAACTGTACCTAGTGTTTTTGTAGTGTTGTGACTTTATATCTGACTGTCATTTGGGTTGCCAGTATTACAGCTAAAACAGGCTAAGTAGCACACTTTAAAACGTTAAATTTTCTTATAGTCTGGACATATTTTCACAAACAGTCCAGCCATGGCTAAGGGTCTCTGTAGGTCCAACACAATTCAGGTGCCAGTACTTTTGGGACAGTCTTAGAGCTCACTGGCCCTGATAACAGTATTTGAAGATTACTCATTTATTGGCCGTATTGGCAAAACTGTTTGAGTGGTTGCTGCCTTGTGTAGTCAGTTTGCTCCCGTTCCTGTGCTGCCTCCTGTGCTTTGCTGATGCTCAAGAATTGGTTATCATTTTTCTGATCCATTTTGATACAGTTTGCTCAAAGGTTTCTACCGCTGCAGCAGAATGGGTATGGCAAGACGGGGAATACCTAGAAGCTGTTGATCAGTCTGTCCTGGGATTTCTTTGTGTGTGTCCCTGGGTGCAATTCATCAAGGAGGAAGGACTGAATACGTACCCAGCACCCGTAATGCAATATCCCAATATTCATAAGCTTCCACTTGCTTTTCAGTCTTTGGAGGCGTATTGCTAGGAATTGTCCTGTCCTCTGAGATGCTCGTGCTGAAATATGAACTGATGGAAATTTGAACACCTTGTATTTTTTGAATGCTCTCCGCTGTTTTATGTACAATTTGGTTAGATATACTATTTAGCTTGGTTAACCTGGGCATGTAACTGAGCTGTTTTATTGCTGGTCAGCTTTAACATTTGTACATTCCCGTTTGTTAAATTTTACGCTAGCAGACACCTAACTTTTGCATGCATTTAGTAAATATATAATGTGTTCCCATACCAGGTCCTTTGACAAGGTATTAACTAAATGAGCTCCACAAAACTGTTTTAATTCCAATTCCTCCTTTTTTTTTTTTTTTTTCGCTTCTTGTCTGTAGTATTCCCAGCAGCGCAGTAGCCAGGATTTGATTTCTGTCAGAAATGATACTGCTTCGGTCTCGTCTCTGTAAGTCTCCGCAGGGAGGTTAGAGGGTGGTTATCCTCCGGCTGGTCTGGACTTGGTCCAGCATTCAATGAGAATGCAAATCCCCTTGAAAGCAGATACCTCCTCTGCAGTGATACCGCTGTGTGCACTTCAGGAAGCTTGTGATAAGTTTATAGATGCATCGAAATACTGTTAGTTTTTAAAGGTACCCAATCTTTTGCTCTTCTGAAAGCTTGGTAAACGTTCCTAACTTCTTTCAACAAGAAGAAGAAAAAGAGTAGATACAACGTGACTCGGGGCCTTGCCGCAGCAGCATAGGAGATTACTGCTATCGCTATGCTGGAGCAGAAGTGTGGTTGTCAAGGCTTTTGCTGTAGTTCAGCACATTAATTTTTGCGGCTGGGGGATTCCACGTCTTCCTCGTTTTCTAAGAACGGGTGTGGCCGCGGGAGCTCAAGGAAGCCGGGCTCCCTCGCCCACCCTCACCGCCCGGGCCCGGCGGCTGCGCCCAGCAGGCCCGACGTGAGCCGGGAAAGCCCAAAGCCGTTTTCATGGCCCGAGCCGGCCGCGGCCTAGCCCGGCGGGAGGGCTGCCGAGCCGTGCGGCGGGACGGGGCGCGCCCGTGGGGCGCGGG
>Ga0065711_1005323_pt1 | contig 28930 bp, 16 predicted proteins | sample Hoacrofraction12_FD_59098 | JGI IMG/M metagenome (GOLD analysis project Ga0065711, IMG submission 59098) | Hoatzin crop microbial communities from Cojedes, Venezuela - Epithelial fraction 12 v2 (version 2) | ecosystem: Host-associated > Birds > Digestive system > Esophagus > Crop | place... | reverse complement strand
TGTTTTTTTTTTTTTTTTTTTTTTTTAATTGAGGAGGCTTTGTGCAGTGCTCGGTACAGCTTGGAAGTTTCACAAGTACTTGTGTACGTCGCTTAAATCCTCTCAGTGGTTCTTCCTGTAATTCTTCCTCAAATGATACTGGACTCTACTCCAGACTTACCATAAAGCTCTGTTATAACCTGAGATAATGTAGCAAATCACTGTTTGCCTCAGTGAAAATTCAGGTTAGTCAAATATTAGAAATGTGAAAAAGGTGAAGGTGAAATAGTTGAAAAATAGTTGAAAAAAATATGAGCGTTTGTCACACAGAAACAAGCAGAATGAAATGCATTTTCCCCAAAGAGAATCTGACTTGCAAAATTAAGTATTAATGCATTAATTATATTTAAATGCTTAGATAGGTAACGAAGAAGGTAATGTTTACTAATTAAATAAAGACTATCAGCCTGGAGAGAGGCTATGTTCAAGTATCATGGGTAGTTCTTTTTATCGTCTTAAAAAAAACCAAAAAACAACAAAAGCAACCAACGCCCCCCTCCCACAACCCCAAAACTCCAAACCCCACCCGTATTCTGTGGAAACTGAGAACATGGGAGAAACAACAGTCTATGTGGTTCTCTGTGTGCCTTCAGAATATTTTAATAACTCAGTAACTTGAAGACACTCAAGAATGTGCTCAAGCAATACAATGCTGAACAAAAAGGCGTTCAGTTTTGCAGTTCAAGACCATTCTGTGTGCAGTATTGCCTAGGCACTCAGAATAACATCTACTGGCTAACTTTGCCTAAAAGAAAAGGTGGACCACTCCTGTCTTCTGACGTTACAGGTCGGGTTGGTCTGTCTTTGCTTAGAACTTTGAAAAATGTAAAGCCTCTTTCACCACTACTACTGTGAGCTTTTCATGGAAGAAAGCTCATGTCCATGAAAACATCATATAGGCAGTGGTTCCTAGAGCAAGTGATGATTACTTTCTTTCAACAGTAGGTTGATACCTGCTGAAGGAATCATGAAAATACTAGAGGGCATTCTTACATGGTAAGTTGTGAGGGACAAAAGAAAAAGCTAGTTTCTTCCCTGTAACTGAAGTCTGTTCTGAAGATAACTGAAATGCCAGCTATTCCTGTGTTGTTCTTACAAGGCAGATTATTGCTGGGCTTAAGCAACAGCTTTTTTGAAGAGTTGAGCTGGAAAATATGATTGAGAGTTATGAAATATAGAATTCTCATGTTGACATGATTATTTAGTTAGAGACTTGTATTAGCTTATTTTTGAACCAGTGATGGATGAAATGTTTGCATTATTGCTTGACCATCAGGATGGGATTTCTAATTGTTTTTGTATCGTGGGCAAAAAAAAAAATTCCTGAATTCCTAGAGCTATTTATAGACAAAATGGCTCCAGAGATCTGTTAACTTAGTTTGCATTGTAGAAGATGGAAGAGAAATAAAATACATTTTTAGACTTTAAGGCCTTAAGAAAACTCTGTCCTTTTCCATTCAGAAGTGGGACATCAGAGCGTATTTATTGCGAGGTAGTTTAAAGATATATTGGAAGCCTGCACAACAGGAGAGTGTATGATTATGCTACTGGGTATTAAAGCGAGGAGCTGGATTTCTTGATGCAGGAGGAACTTTCCTGTATCCATTGATTTGGAAGAAAGAGGCTAAAGAGTTGAAGGTAATCAAGTGTGGAGATAGACAAGGATTTATAAGTTATTTGATGCATGTTTTGGGATGAGTTTTGTTCACTATGCTGAAAAGGTAACTTATGTACTTTTTTGGGGAAAGGAAGACTTTATTCAATTCTACTGCCTTTGTGTTTTACTTTTTGCCCCTTTACCTTGTCTAAGTTGCTTTCGTTGAATGACAGATGGAGACAGAAGAAACAGGCCAGAGGGGTATTATTTGTTAGGGCTGTTTTTTCCTTGGAAGTACCTTGGCCATCATCTGTTAAGAACCAATAGGTACAACTTTAAAAGTCTGCAAACAGCTAATGGTAATGGAATGTTGTATTTGTTTATCAAAAAAGCACCAGGGTAATACAGCTTTATCTGAGATTTCATGTCCCTAAGGCTTTACTTCCTGTGAGATGATTATGCTTGTTACTTCAAGTATTTTGCTTTCCATAGTGAAGAGGCTATAAACTTCTAATTGTGGGTTTTGGGAAAAAACAATTCAGAGAAAAGAAAAATATATGCCTTTTCTTTATCAGTGCCCTTCAGTGGTGCTTTCAAAATACCTGGATGCGTGGCCTGTCCCTGAGAGTGGAAGAACTTCAGTGCAATTGTTTGTGATATATGAGGTTGGCTAACAGTGCAAGAAAAGTACAGTCTCATTGTGAGTATTAAGAAAAGGAGGATAGGAGAAAGCAGTAAAATGTCTTTGCTTGAATTTCATTTTATATTCAGAGAAAGAGATTAATTCAGTGACTGATTTGGACAGTGGGTATTAGGCTTATGTGGCTGGACCCCAAACTGTTTGCAGCTGTCTCCACTGGAACTTATTTTAGGACCTAAGTCCATTCCAGAATTTGCGGTTGTCTGTTGCTTTTCACATGAGGAATTGCAGAAACCAAATGACATGAAAAAGGCCAAGGTACTCAATAACTTTTCTGCCTTGGTCTTCACACATAAGGCTGGTCTTCAGGAATCTCATGCTCCTGAGTCCAGAGGGAAAGTCGAGGAAGGAGGACTTACCTTTGGAGGGACCAGGTTAGGGAGTGCTTAAACATAAGAGACATAAGCCTGCGGTGCCTGATGGTTTGCACCCAGAAATGATGAGGGGAACTGCTCAATGTCATTAGGAGACCTCTCTCAATTATCTTTGAAAGATCATGGTGATTGAAGGAGGTTCCTGACGAATGGAAGTGAGCAAATGTCACTCCTGTTTCCAAGAAGGAGGATTAGAGGAACTACAGGTTGGTCAGCCTTACCTCAGTCCCTGGGAGGGTGATGAAGAAAATCCAGCTGAAAAGAATTTCCAAACACATGAAGGACAGGAAGGTGATTCGGAGTAGTCGGCATCAATTTACAAAGGGAAAATCATCTGTAACCCACCTGATAGCCTTCTACAGTGAGACAACTGGCTTGGTGAATGAGGTGAATGCTGTCGATGCTGTTTATCTTGACTTGAGTAAGCCTTTTGACGTTGTCTGCCATAACATCCTCATAGACAAGCTAACAAAGTACAGGTTAAATAAGTGGAAAGTGAGGTGGATCGAAAACTGTCTGAACAGCTGGGCTCAGAGGCTTCTGATCCATGGGGCACAGTCCAGTTGGAGACAAGTCACTAGTGGTGTACTCCAGAGGTTGATACTAGGCCTGATACTGTTCAGTATCTTCCCTGATGAACTCTGTGCTGGGACAGAGTCCATCCTCAGCAAGTTTGCAGTCGGTATGAAACTGTGAGAAGTGGAAAGTTCTTGGAAAATTTTTCAAGGGTCTGAACTTTATTCCCAAGTTCTTTTTTTTGGGCTCTGTTTGTCACCAAAACACACATGGTACTTATACCAGGGAACTGTTGAGAGTTGCACATAGTTTCAAAAATTTCAGTGATGAATGGAAAATAAGTTCAATTTTCCTCTGAAAAACAGTTAATGTTTTTAGTGTGTTGTGGTTGTTCTACTGAGACAGTTCTGTGTAAGTATATTAAATATAGTAGTAAAAATGTCCTGGAAAGAAATGATGTATTTGTAATAGTCGCTTATACTGCAGTGAATACGGTCTTGCTCTGAAATTCTACTTAACCCGAAAGAGAATACTTTAAGAATGTCTTTTTACAAGATCATTTTTTTTTCCTCTCTAAAGCACAGCCTGCAGACAAAGATGACTAGCACTAAAGGTTTCGTGTGAACTTGACTTGAGTTATGTCCTAGGAGGCTCTTCTGTCAACTCCTGGTCCTTTCCTGCTTTTCTCCCCACCCCCAACACCGACAACTTCCCCTCTTCCAAGGATAAACTACCCACTCTAGCCATCTTCTCTGTAAACAGTGAGCTTAATTCTAAACTTCATTGGAGTTTTCTGTATCGGGTTTTTTTAATTAATAGCTTAGTAGCCTTTTTTTCTATGGGGAAAAAGAATTAGACTAGGCTGTTACAGATGATTTAAATGGAAGGAGCAGAGCTACAAACCAGCAGTATTTCTTTCCTAGCCTTACCTAAGAGCGCCCTGAATCGCTGCAGTTTTGCCCTGCGTGAATGTCGGGTCTGGGACGTGTAACCGTTTCAGTTGCCACGTCCTGGGCCTGTGGGTTGGTAGTGAAGCTGCTGGAGCCTGCTCCTTCTGGGAGACCCTGAAACCTTGCCAGTACGCTGTGGGACACCAGCGGGAGCAGTAGTTGGCATTTGTGTTCATACTTGCATTTATGGGTACAGGCTAAAATAATTCAGACTGTAATGTTAAATGAGTTACTGAAAGCTCGTTTGAACAATTTAGTGTGCACAAATTATTCTCAGGCCTTTTGCCCGTTGACGCAATGTATGTTACAAAGTGCTAAAGGGTACAAATATTTTGGCATCCCCAGTTTCTGAGGGCGGGCAGGGGTTTAGAAGCCTTACAGGTTAAACAGTAGGTTTTTGTAACCTTTCTGTGTCAGCTCTCTTGAGCTGTATTTGTGTTCTGCTTTTCCACCTCCCTGCTGTCCGTGCCCTTCCTTTGCACACTGGGAATTGTTGGCAGCATGGCGCAGGGACGCTGAAGGGGACGCGTCGTGCCTTGCTGGTGGAGCTGGTAAAGCTGCTTTGCTTTTACCTCTGTCAGGTGCTGCATGTCACTTATAAGCTGCTCGCACCTCCCTGGCTGGAAACCGCTTAGTCAAGTGAACTAAATGTGAAGCTACTTAATTTGAGACTGTGGATGAGGCTGGCCTTAGAACATGTTTGGCCTGTCTCTTGTCTCTTAGGAATGCAGGAAAGATCAGCTGTACAGGAATAATAACTTTTCAGTCTTAGTAAAACACTTGGAAGATTTGTAATGACATTGGCTCTATTCAAGTAGAAGAAGAATGGAATTTCATAATAGGTACAAGTCCTCTGCTTTGGCTCTATTGACCTTTTGTTTGACCTTGACAATCACAGCAGCTTGCAGTATTTACTGTTATGTAGAAAAGTAGGTTTCTAACCTTGGTCCGTGGCTTTGTTTAAGGTGAGGTTAGATAAAACAAGGCTTTAAAAAAAGTCTGTGTCCCTGAGAACATTTACTGTAGGAGATTCCTTTTGAATGTCAGAACTTCTTTTCACTTGCCAAGATAATATTACTGTGTAGAATATTTGGCAATGTAAAATCTCCCCATAAATTCTCTACTACCTAATTAGAAAAGATTGTTAGATTTGTTTGTGGAAACTTTGAAACTCCACTCCCTCTTTCAATAGCTGGAGGCAGTCAAATAAGTATAAGTTTAAAAAAAAAAATTTCTGGAAGGGATTTTTATTAGAGAGTTAAGGCATGTGTTGGCTAGAAGTGTCCTGTGCATCGTGATTTTATAAGTATGAATCAGCTGGAAGGAGGTTTTTGGTTCAGCTACATGACAACTCATGTTTTGCATGCCATAGGAAGAATAAGAGCTCTCTGCGTTACACGGCCTAATCTTGTATAATCTGTCTAATTTAAATGCTTTTTTTCTGTAAGGGAGTACTTAAATTCCTGCTTTGGTTATTCTTCAGAAGTGTTCTGTGGACATTTTTTGTCTTTTTTTATTTTATTGTATCTGAAAGAACAATTCATTAAATACAAAAATATACAGGTAGTAAATATGTGGAATAAAAAGATTTTTGTTGTAATGTATTGAATAGACTTTTTTCTTACTGACCCATAAATGAACTGTAATGCTTATGAAAATAAGTTTCACAGCTTGAAGTATATTTTTTTTTGTCAAGTAATTGTAACGAAAGTAGAACATCATCTGAATCGGCTAGTCAGCTCCATTGTCGAACTACAGTCCCCTCCTTCAGCAGTCTAACACCACCAGCAGCAAAGAGCATGCAAAAGGGAAATGCTGCTTTTAGCACACTATTGCTTTCTAAATACAACATTTGAGACTTTTTTTTCATACAGAGGTTATTTTCCTTTTCTTGAAGTTGTGTCTCTGCTCAAAGCAGGAGAGCAATATCAATGAATGGCAAGTATGTTAAAAAGGAGAAAGCAAGCTTTTACCCTATTCTATCACAGTGTGAGCTGAAGAAGCTTCTCTACAGATTTCGGGTTTGACATCAGTTAGAATATAACCCAAATTTGCAATGCACCTGACTGGGGAAAATGGGTGTTCAGTGCTGTTCAGGTTCGATGTTTTCAGTTGGAATTTGTTGTTCACTTCAGATCCTGCATAGTCTCAGAACACACAGATACAAAACCAACTGATGGTGCCTTTAGCAGAAGTGAACAAAAAGCAAAGCCAATCCTCTTCAGGTTAAGCTGTAGGCAGCAGTGAACTGAAAGCAAATAGCTACTTCATCACTCGAATAAAGAACAGAGTTGCAGATAATGCAGGAAAGACATTTTAAAATTTATTTGCCAAACTTAAATACTCCCTGCAAGATTGTGTGTGAGTGTGTGCACACAAACATATGTTTATATGTTTAAAAGCTTCAGTTGGAATATTTGTAAATTCTGGGTTCTCTTCTGAATTTGTCATAAACCTTTCTTTTTCTCTTGTGCTTCTCATTCTTTCTCATTACATATTTTCCTTATGTTCCTGCATTTATACTTTCCCTTACTAGTCCAGTAAAACTAGTTTATAAATATTTTGAGTTTATTCTTTGTGGAGTTGTAAAATTGTTTAAATGGCATACTGACTTTATGCAACACTATAACGTGCCTTTGTCTAATTTAACGTTACATGTGACTGGTTTTGATGTCTCAGACTGAGAGGTGATGGCAAGGGTTTTCAGAGGATGGATTCTTTTTAAGTTGGGACTTTGTCTTCAGATACTGTTACTAAGTTACCCACTTCATTCAGTAATACGCTCACGTTTTCTTGTTTAGCCTTTCACTACTAATGTCGTAGCAGCAGCTCTTCTTGTCGCCCTCAGCTTTCTTTGCAAGTGTCAATTCAAAGTGGCCTTTGGTTTTTCTGACACCATCCCTACGTGCCTGGGCAATGTTTCTAAACTCCTCCTATGCAGTCTGTCCCTGTTTGCACCCCTCTGTATACTGCTTTTCTTGCACTGGAGCTCTGACAATCTGCTTAGCCAAGCCACTCTCCTGATACTTGTATTTTTGAGTAGACCTGCCAGCTTTCCTGAGCTCCTTTGCTCGTCAGAGCTGCTCCCCATGGCCACCCACGAGTTCTTTCAATAAGCTGAAGTCTGTTCTCCTGAACCTCCAGGTCTGTGCTCTGTTACTTGCCTTCTTCACTCCGCTCAGGATCTTGAACTGTGCGAATTGCTGGTTGCTACAGCCAAAGCTGCCTGTGATTGTCACATCTCCAACCAGTTCTTTGTTGTTTTGAGAACAGCTGTGTGCCACTGTTGTTGGCCCATCCATTGTATATATCAAGAAGTTATCCCTGATAAGCTCCAAAAATTACCTGGGTTACTTGTGCCCTGCTGTGTTGCCCTTCCAGTGGATGTCAGGGAGGTTAGAGTCTGTCCTAAGAACGAGGGTTTATGGTTCAGAGACTTCTCTGAGTTTTAGAAAAGACTTCATCCAATTCCCCATGCCTGTCAGGTGGTTCTGTGACACAGTCCCACCACAGTGTCATTGTTACTGGTCTCTCTGATCCTGACCTGCAAGCTGTCTGAGGCTTCTCTGCACCCACTGAGTCTGTGAGGCAGAAATAAAATGTTATTGGTAATGCCGAAACTGGATAAACTAATACAGAACAGAGATGGTTGGACTGAAAGTGGAACATGAGTGGAGAAACCTTTAGGGCTTGATCAAATGTTAACAAAAAAATTGCTTTTTTCAATAATTGTTTGGCATTGGTTTCAGCCCTGTGTATGACTAAGTGGGTAGTGGTTTTAGTCATAGTCATATTTTACTCTGCAGGTTTTTGTATGTAAGTTGTAGTCAGCTTTGTTATTGAAGGAAAAATGTCTTGTTACCTTCTGCTAAAACTTTATTCACTTCATTAAATTTCATTATGTTAAAAGTTTGTGTGATGTTTGTTTTGTTGTGAACCTCTGTGGTAAGCTGAAAAACAGCTCTGTTTAAATACAGCTTCCACTATCTTACTGAGATTTTTCTTGTCTTTATGATGGCTTGATACATTATTGTATGGGGATTTTCAGACACAGGGAAGCTTTGCTGTTTCCAAACTGTAGGTAACAGTATGGTAGTCACTAAATGGATAGCCTGGATGTGTTTAATTTCTGTGATGCTTCTTGTCCACAGACTTACAGTGCGAGGTTGTTCCTGTGTAAGGGTTTGCTTAGTTTTCTTTTTGATAAGAAAGGTGTGAGCATCATGGTTTTGTTCTTTGCTCCATTTGGCCATCTGACTGGCAAAAAGCTTCTGCCTTGTAGCAAGAGCATTGTGCTCATCCTTCGTGTCTCATTAGCAGTGTCAGGATGCTTCCTTAAACCTGCCTGTTGCCTGTGTGTATAGCATGTACTAAATTGTGGGTGTACATGTACGCTCGGTACACTTGGCCCGGAGCTTTTTCATATGCTGCCACCGGAGGATACTGCAGTTAGGGTAGTCCTGACAGGCTATACTATTGGAAAAAGTCATCAGTTTTTTGAATATGTGAGCAGCACAAGGAAAGAAGCTATTAGTAGAATAATTTTGATGATAGACAGTTATGAGAGATCTGCTGCCAGTTTCTGAAGACATTTGAGGAAGCCTCTGCCTTTTCTTTCTGTGCTAATGAACTTGTCCTATCCCATGGCCCCTGCAGAGTTTGTTTCTCAACTCTCATTGTGTTGCCATATTTTCACTTACTTACTAGATTTCTCTAGTTTCTTTTTTACCTCAGTTGCCATTTGTACTATTTTCCTTGCTTTCTTCTCCCTTTATCTCCAGATGCCTTTGGTGTTTCCAAGCAATACAGTGGTTTCCGGTCCACAAGCTCTGTCTTGGATTCATTTTGGTTTGACTTCTCTAAGCTTCTACTCTAAAAAAGCTTCTTATTACTGGTTCTTAGTTCTGATTGATGATCTCTCTCTGACCCAGCTCCAAGGTTTGTTCAGTATCCTCATCTGCCTTTGTATGTTTGCACTTCAGACTAATAATTATTCCTTCTTTTTTGACACATTATTTTTGTTAGGTATTAGTGATTTTGTTCTTGCCCAGGTTTTATCTAGTCTATTTGATTTTTCTGAGGATGGGTAATCCTTGCAGCTTTACATTCTGTCTCTAAGTATTTGTTATACTTGTGGCCTAAAAAGTATTTCACCGCTACTAAATTGCCTTTTGTATTGTTCCCTATCTGAAATTCAATGAACTTGCTCAAAGCCTGGTAATCTAAATAAGGAATTTTACTGTGATTTTAAGTTTTTAAATTGTTTTCAGCTATCTCCATTGTTTAGATTTTCAGTCTGAGGCCAGATGGATTATTTCATTTTTCCTTCTTCTGGGCATCTCAAATCCAGACTATTTTCAAGCTCTTTGTTTTCTTTCTTCAGTACTTGCAGAACTCATGTTTTTTTTTTCAGCACAGATGGGCCTGAAAAACAGATCTATATTCCTGTCCCACTGGGGTTATTTTAAATGTCGTCTTTCTTCTATGAAACACTGCTGGATAAGGTGCTGCTATATAAGTCTTCCTTTAAAGCATTCCATTTCTGTCTTATCAAATTAAGTGACCTTGAAGTCCCCGCTTAAAATGCAGAATCTACAAAACATAAAAAACCAGACTTCTGTGGTTAGACTTAGCACGCTTGGTTACTCTAGTTAATGCTGATAATGCCATCTACTTATCAGATTTTTCATATAGTTATTTCTATGTTCTGCATACTAGCGGAAATATGTGGAAATACAACTTGTCAGAGCATTCCCATTACAGTACCAGTGATGTTTGCGTTAGTAAAGTCCTAAAGTGTTCAGTTCTCTTGTGTGGTCTGTAGTGAACTGATTGCTTATATTTTGATTTAATAGCCTTTTCTCCTTGTCTTGCTTAGCATTTTCTGGTGCTATTGACTTGTACTGACTGTCTAACTTGAAGCTTTAAGTGCATACCTAGAGCATGGTTGCTATTGCTCGTGCAAAACCAAATGCAAGAAAGCTATAGGAGTTCGCCTGCAGAAGTTTTGCCCAGAACAGGGACAGCTACAGCATATGCATTTGAGGATCGGCAGGGCTGGTTGTCTTCTCCCAGCCAAGAGGAAGGTGAAGGAGGAGGGAAAGTTAATTTCAGGTGTTGTCAGGAGGAAGATGAAGTGAGATGAATTTAGGGTGATAGCTGAGTGGTGGTCATTGTTTTGCAGCTTGTTCTGCCCCAATGAGCTCTCTTTTTTTCCTTTCCCAGTGCTTAATCTGAAGGTTTCACACACTGTTTGAGCTTTCATGTTCATTGGTCTTTCATCACATGCACAGCTGGGGGGGGGAATATGGCCTCAAATGAGAGCACACAGAGGAATTTGTCATCTGGTGCACTTCATTGTTGTTAATATTTCATCAGTATTTATAAAATTGTGTTGAGTTTGCTAAGGCAACAAAAGACATCTTCCAAAGGTTAGTCTGCTCCTACTGTCCTTAATTTTGGCTGGAGGGCACTAGTGAGTGCCGATATGAAAGAAGTCCCTGTAGCACTTGAATGTCTCCAGCAATCGATGGGCATGGTGGTGAAGGTAACTGTTTCTGGGCCACATTCAAGGGGACTGAGCTGAGATTTCTAGATTTGATAGGACTTCCTCTTGGAGTACTCATAAACTGCAGCATTTTCAGCTTGGCAGCGTGGCAGTCACGGTGGTGGAAACTGGCCAGATATAAAGCCTCAGAGTGACTGTTGCTTGGCCAAAGGACAGTACCACAGCTGTTAGTTTTAATGCGTGTGAAAGTGGGCCTGAGTTTGTGACCTGATAAATACAGGTTTAATGTTAAAAAGCCACGGCATTCGGTTGCATTAACAGCGATAAGGGAGCAGTGGGGAGAACGAATATAAAGTGTGACTTAGGTTGATATTGCCCTTTTGTAGTGCGTGATGCTCAGAAGGATTCTGTTGTCTAGGTAACGGGGTCTGTACTTCATTTCTTAAGAAAGATGGAACAGATGTTGTTGCAAGAAGCAACCAATTATCACCAGTGAGAATACTGGCAGTATTTAAACTAATTGCTCTGTTGTTGCATACAGTCCAATTCGTATGCTATGAATAGTAAAGAAAATTTAAAGGAAGGAATCTTCCTTGCATGGCTTTGCCTGAGTGAGGTTTTTAAAAAATATTTGCGGTTTATAAAATAGTACCCATTTGTGTGTCTTTTCACATTTCCATTTATCATCGTATTTTCTTCAATATCATTCAGTCATTTTGTTTGGTATTTGTAATGTCGCTTTTGTGGTCGAGTCCTGTTGCTCCATCAAATCAGTGTCATATCACATTAATTTATTTTGTTCATTTAAAATACCTAAAAAATCTGAAAGCAACAGGGTAAAGGATGCTCACAGCAGGATAAGAGACTGAGGGCTTTTCTGAGTCATGTAAATCTGTTCTGGGATTTGACTTTTTTTGGTGGCAAAATCCAGGCACAGCTACTCGGATAGGGGCTGTGCCATAAAAAGCTGGGGCAAAAGGGAAGCCATACAGACATGTATATACATGAAACCCCACTATGTGCTGCTTAGGTGGGGACGTAGCTTGTGTGGTGGGATAAACAGGTGGTGACAGTGGCAAGAAAGAGAGGAGAGCTGCAGAGGACAGTGTGGAACAAGGAGTGCCCAAGCTCTCTCACTGCAACACTCATCGGCAGTGAGCCTTGTTTTTGTGGAAGGTTGTGCTAGAGTAACTTCATGTATGAATTAAGTTATTTCTTCTGTTTGTGGATATAGCTTTGTCTTCCTGGGAGATTATTGTAGTCTTTACACCATAGGGTATGCTCTTGTCTTTTAGAAGAGATCTGGGAGGTGTGTGCATATGTAAATACGTTTTTATACCTTTGGGATAAAATCTGGTGCTGGGTATTANGTAAGAAGAGAGGGCGTTGGGACTGGATTCTCAGGGCACTGTTTGTTGGTCCTCAGCAAAGCTAAACCGTACCATCGTGCATTTTAACAGAACATCTGGCTGCTTGCCTGAACTTTTCCGTGCTTCTTGCCAAATATAAAAGGTCTATTCTATGTTTTTTAGGTAGGGCATTGCAAAAACATGTTTTCTGTCTTGGCAATAATAGGATAAAGGAAGAATCCTTGACCTACTCTCTTTTTATCGCTCTGATAAAGGACGTGCTGTTTTGATTTTTATCTAACTGTGGAAAATGTCATAAAGAGAGGAAACAAAGTGCATGTTGCACTTCTTAGATTATTTGGCTGAGTTATCCTATTGTATAGTAGTGACATGTTGATTGGGACAAAATGTCTTATTACATTCAGTTATTTCAATAACCATTGTAAAACATTTGCGGTCTGAGTAGGAAAAAAATATTATTTGTAGGGGTTTTTAATCCTCTTTACTAGGCTACTTGCATGTAACTTCTAATCTTTTGCTTGTCATCCTTCCTCTGACTCTGGCTCCTGGCTCCTTTTCTGTGAATTCTTCTGCGTTCATCCTCTGTAATTTAATGCAGATGATGCATCTGGTCGCTTAGCTGTATGTATTAGCTTGTATTTGCCTCTTCAGTCAGGGGCAATGCTACTCAAATGTTCGTGTTAACTAGCAGAGCTGCTCTTTTATTGTCCTTTTCAAATGCTGTTGTCTCTAATCACTACTCTAAACCTTTTATTTGACATATAGTTTCTTCGCTGTATAGTATCCTTCATAATCTGTTGCTTAGATTTCCTTATGTATCTGGTGTGTGAGTATTCGTGGCTTCTCATTTCCTTTTGTTCCTGCTTGCTTTTCTTCTGTTGATACACCTTTTGATTCTCCTTCTGTTTCCCTGTTCTGTCACAGTCTGTCAGCAATATTTACTACTTTTCCTGCTTCTTTTGTATGCTAGAGTGCTTATAATAAAATCTTACAATCAGCTTCTGCAGATTTTTCACCTGCTTTCACGAGAGTTTTCTCAGTTTTTACAGTTTAATTGTATCACATATTGTCAGTCCCAGGTTCTTTTCACCACCCTTGACATACTCTTTGAGCCCTGCTCTTTTTCTGCCTTCCCAAATCTGACTGATTTTATCCCTGAAGGTCATGCTGAAAGGAAAAAAGAATTTGACAGGTACTATGTATTTTTCCATTTTCTATCCTGGAAACAGAATCTTCTTCCTTATACCTATTCTTTTCTCTGCAATGGCTCCCTTCTCTTATGTCTCATTTTCTCTTCTTTCTGACCTTCTGCTCACAACACAGACGTTAGCCTGCTGTCTTAACAAACTTCACTTGCACAGGAACTAGTGCTTAAAAGAGGAAGGGGGGGGGATGGGGGGGGCACGTTTGCCAGAGAGTTGGTGGGGCTCTGGACTTTGTGCTGAGGTTAGGAGGGGCGTTTGCTGTGTTGGACACTTTTCTGTGCGCCTGTCTCTCCTTGGCATTTTCTGTATTTGTCCTTTGCTTTCCCCTCCACTAGTTTTTTTGCCTCAGTCTTGTTTTTCCTATGTAGTTCATTTGTTTTTATATTCTTTGTCCCACTTCCCACTCCTTGCGTCACCAACAGTTTTCTGCCTCTTCAGCTTTGCTAGTGCCACCTGCGTGTTTTTTTTTTTTTTTCTTCTGTTTCCATAGCCAGTGGCATTCCTCACCACTGGTACACTGTTGTAGTCCATGTATCCTTCTCCCTTGGTCTAGTCTCTTTTCTAATGTCCTTCTCCAAAGTCTCGCCTGTGTCCTCGCTGCTGATTCCAGCTTTGCCATCCTTCCCGCTCCCGGTAAGCTGCAGCCCATGTCCCTCTCCTCCTGCTGGCTGCAATGCTGGTTTCCTCCTCCCTGACGGACTCTTCCTTCACCTTCTGCCTACCTCTCCTCTTTCTGACGTCAGCTTCGTGTCTCCTGTGCCAGAAGAAGTCAGCCTTCTCCTCAGGGACTGAACTGAGCAGGAGCAGAAAAGGAGGAAACTCTTCTTTGTTTAGTGCCAGAGGTGTCTCCAATGTGTCTCCTTTAACAGCTCTAAAGGTCCATGTCTATGGACTATGCACAAATAATATTTTTTTCCCAAGGAAGAGTGGAGCATCAGATGACAGTTTGATGATACAAACTTGCTTAGCCTGCCTTTGTTTCTGTGCTAACCTGGGCAGCAGGGCAAAATATGTCATAATACTAATACGTTGTGTGATAAAATGATGTTTGCATCTGTCAGCATGGAATTTTAAAGCAGTGGGAAGGAGAGAAAAAAAGCTGTTTACGGGCAGAGGTGGGTTCTCAACGATCATTACTGGTACGGATAGAGGGTAGGGTGAGAATCTCTGAATCTTCATCACTGCTCTTCTGGAAACAGCTCCAAGTTCAGGAGCAGCTGAAAAAGCAAATTCGAAGTCACTAGGATGACTTTGACGTTAACTATTGCAGTCAAGACCTGAGAACAAACCAGACCCTGTCAACCTCATCAGTCCCTGGTGCCTTCAGATGTTGAGCGTGCGTCTGCCATTCTGATCCCTTTCCACCTCAGAAAGATACAGTAGCGCTAGTAAAGGTAAAGACAAGGGGAGTCGAGAAAGATGGTGATGCAAAACTACATCCATATGAACAGAGACAAAATAGACTGGGAGTCTGTTGGTTAGAAGGGGGGAAGGAAGATGTGGGAGATCTAAAATCACAGACTTATGTGGAAAAGTTATTTAGGGAGTTGTTATTCAGTGTTTATCAGAACAGAAGAACTAGGGCAACTGAAGGAGGATAGCCAATCTCTCCCCAGTACAATGTGACTTTGAAACTCAGCTCCCCATCTTATAGAAACCAGGGATAGGACTAAGCTGGGGAGAAGGAAGGCGGATGGGTACTCATCGAGCAAATGCACAAAACCAGTGAAGGGCCTTGGTTTAAACTGGTTCTCAAGTCCCTGATCTGGTGGCTTGCTGGAAGCCTACTACTCGTACCACGAAAGGCTTGTACTGTCTGTGTGCTGCTCGGTGTGTTCATTTCCTTGGTGTTTGTCCAGCTGCATCAAGGGCAGGGTAATAAACAGACTTGAAATGAATCTGGAGTCTGAACCAAGTGCCAGCAGCTCTTAGTTCTTTGAGTAGAAACATACATGTTTTCCATGTTTTGTCCTCAGTGATGTTCTTGTAAAGGGCTGAATGGTTTATGCAAACAATCAGATGTTCCCTAGTGCCCAGACTGGAAAACCTCAGCCCGAACAATTGATTTGGCAAAGTTAGGAGCAACAAACATGCAGGAGGCTCGCTGTAGTCTTGGGGATTCTTAGTAGTGGGTGATGGCATAGTTGTGTGAGAAGTCTTCCTAACTCCTGAAAATATGTATTTCTTTTTCTCCAGGCAGTCTGAAGTTGTTATTCCAGAAGGAAGATGCATGTAAATGAACTCTGTCATTTTGGTTGGGATGATAAAAATGTTATTTGTGACCACTGATTGCATGCTTAATGAGATACACCAGATCTGAAAGAGTTCTTTTGCAGGTCTTGAGAGTGACTTCCAATTACTTGTTTCTGCATAATATCTGGGACAGTATCTGCAGTCTGTTCTCAGGAAGAAATTCTTGATGTTGAGTGTTCATAGTATGTTGTTTCAGAGCCACATGGCTTTTGCTGCTGTGGGCAAAAAGTCAGTTCAGCATCCATTTGCTTGCAGTAAAAGTTACTTTAGAGAAACGCTATATTCAGTGGAAGATTAAATGCAGAATGCTGCATGCCTAACCTCTCAGGGTGGTAAATAGTAATCGGTTACTAGTTTTACCAGTTACTAGTTTCTTCATCTTACTACCTACTGTTGTTTCAAAACTGATGTTGATCTGAGTCCTTATGGGTTGCCATAAGATCATATGTTTATATTTTTATCTCTTTGCTCACCAGTCTTTGTGAATTACATTAAGCCACCTTTTGAGCCTTCCCGAACTGTATCAGACCTTAGTGGGGAAAATACTGGTTTTGCTGCATTCACTGCCTCATAGAAGAAATTTTCATATTTAATTGAAGAATAAGGAAATAGCAGGCTTTAGATTACAAACTGACTTTTTTTATCCAGTTGCAGTCTGATCCTGAGAGTATGAGAGGAATCTTGTGGTAGGCGTTTAATGACTTGGGAGACCGCCAATGAACATCTTGTTTTAGCTTGCTTCACACATTAGGTTTGTCGAACGTGTGGCAAAAAAGATTGCAGAAAATTTGGGTAAAAAGTGAAAACCTATGAGCAAAAGGAGAACAAATTTAACTGGTAATTGTGTTAATAAACACTAAGAATGTTCTAGCCTTGTGTTTCCAGAGTGAAATACTTAATTTGTTGTAAATAGCTGTCAACAGACTAATTACTTCTATAATTTTTGAGTAGAAGCTCCGAAATAGTAATATTCTTAAATTAATCTTATCCTGAAACAGTATACAAAAGAAACCTGATTGTAAAGCTATGCGCAAAACTTTTGCTGTGTTGAACAGACCCAAGTTAATGAAAGGAAGTTAAGAACCAAAAAAATACTTGCATTCTCTCCTCCAGTCTGCAGGCGTGTTTCTCACTTGGAGTGTGGTATTAGACTCAATTTATACTTGCAACTATAGGCTTGTCTATTGGCTTGTTTAACTAGAGCTAAGACATTAAAGCAGATCATTTGAAGTACGTCAAACTTTAATGGATGCTGTCATTCAGAACTAAAGCAGCTTTAACCTGATTCCCATAAGGAGCAGAGCTTTAATGTGTTTAATATGTTTTGAATTCATACCTCTGATTTGATTTAATTTTCCGTTTAAAGAAGGCTTGAACTATAAATTATGTATCTAAACTGCTGCCTTGCAGTCTGGAGCAAGTAGAACGTGTACATATGAAGAATAATCACTAGGTTTTTTGTCTTTTTCCCTCTCTTTAACTGTATGAAGGTAATTTTTTTTTTTAATCCTGAAATGCTAAAATACATACAATTTATGTCTCATAGTACTGTCACTGAAAACTTAGTGCAATCTATAAGATTGTATTATTCCTCCCTGAAAGATCTATGGTTTTTGTGATTCAGCATCATGGAAACAGGAGCCAACGGAATTATATCCTGACTGGATGTTGCTCTTGTGTTGCCGGGTCAGCCATTAGTGTTTGGTCCAGGTTAGGGCGTAGGCACTAGTTTCATTTCGTTTGAGCTTCTCGGAGTGTGGACTTTATGCCGGTTTTAGGCTGACTGCAGGGTAGCTTATAACTGATCTAGCATACAACCAGTGGATACAAAGTTAAGCCATCATTGATTTTTTTCAAACAGTTTTGAATCACAGGAGAGTGCTGGATTAATAGTTTGTATTATGAGAAGAGTGCCTTTTTAATACGCTGTTGGAAATTCTAAATTATTGTTAGACTGTTGCCTAATTATAGCACTTGATTTATATTCCTGTGTATTTTTGTAATGGAGAGATACTTGTATGCGAGTTGAGGACTTAGATGTGACAGTACTCGGCAGCAGCATATTCTTTGACCTTGAATTATATACCAAGTCCTTTACAAAGCAGGAGTAGAGTTAAATTCTGGAGTTGGATTCATAACATTCAGCATGCACACTTGAGAAGCTGTGTGGGATTTAAGTTACAATGCAATATATATCCAAATATACAATACATGCAATGTTTCTTGGCTATTTCCAGGGGATACCTTCCTTCAGACTGCAGGGAATGACCTCTGTTTACTTGGAATATTGTCCTGAAGTCTTACGTGCTTGAGTTGTGTCCTTTCAGGCACTGTGCCCCTTCCATTCCGCAGGTCAGAGCGATGGAGAAGACTGAAGCCAGCTTTGCCGCTTGGTGGGAGTGCTTTGGTTATTGAGGGGTCAGATTAAGAGGAGATGCTGACAGTCCTCCAGCCCACTTTGTTACAGAACCGAATCTGTTATGTATCATCTGAGAGAAGCCCTCACTGACTGAATTTTATGGGTGGTTTTGGCAAAGATTTTTTTGATCCTGGGTATAGGTGCGAGGGGCTATTGACCTGCTCAGCTTTGTCACGCTTGATGGGATCTGGGTCTACATAGAAGCAAACCCAGGAAATTTTCATAGCGTACAATGGCGAACTTCAGGATCAAAAGCAGAGGCATGGAGCTGCACTTTGGTGCAACAGATGTGTTTACCAAGTTGGAAGTCTGGTCAGTATCGCTAGTAGGATAGAAGAAGTGGTTGGATGGACGTTTTTCAAGATCTAGATTTTATTTTCATGGTAACTGTCAGATAACTTGTATTATAATTTGTGTTGTGTAGTTTGTGATGTATAAACTGGAAAATGGAAGAGTATCACAGAAATGAAAATTTGATTTAATAAAAACATTATTCAAAAAGTTAAGTGGAGGAGATAGTAAGTAAACTTTAGGAATAAGGGGAAACATAGGTTGTAAAAGTATCTTTTATGGGAATTCTTTTCAGAATAGCATTGCAAACAATGCCAAATACTTTGCATAGGTTAGAAATTTATTGCCTCGTAAGACATACATCACCGTAGTGCCATAAGTAATTATGTTGAGGTTCAAAAAACACACTTTTTGGCCATTCTTTTGCTAAAACACTGTTCCTCTTACTCTGGTTCATATAACATTTATCTTTCTGAAGTCTTTTGGAGAGGAAAACCTGCTTTGAAAACTGGAAGATTGATCAGAATTGATGTCTAGTCTTGTTAGTTGCCCTTCTACAAAGGTTTTGGAAAACCTCAGTTACTGTCACCGTTTGTTCTCTGTGAGATACAGTGCGAGAACAAGGTGCTAACTGGTTGCCAGGAAATCAGAAAAGTGCAGAAATGCTAGAATAAGCACTGCAAGAGAAAACTCGTTGCAGTTTAAAAACCCAGACTGAATGTGTAGGTTTGTGGAATTATGTGATGCTTTTAATAATTTTTAAAGATACATTAGGGAAGTGGTGTCATCCCCCACTGCCCCATTGTAAAGATTGTTCTACTAGAGCTTTAGGTTTAAGAGTCTTTGTTAGTTTGATGGGAATTTTTTTTTTATTTTCTCCATCACAGAAGAAATTTCTTTTCTAATCAACTGAAAAACAAATTCAGGGAATCTTAAAATCTTCAAAAATGACAAATGTTCCATATCGCTTTTTAGCAGGTTACTTTCTATGGATGTTTTCATTTAGTTGTTGATGTTGATTTGAGTGGATGAATGTTCTTTTATTGTATTGTAGGCCAAATAAGGAGAAAAATCTGAGAGAGATGGAACTTAAACTTTTGTTATATCTTTCAATTGGGAGGAAAATAGTTACTGTTAAATCTGTCAGACTGACCAAATTTAACTACAGAGCTCCCTTTAACAGAAGGGAGAGCATAGAATTCGATCGTCCTAAGGGAAACCTTGTTTCCTTTAGGAAGTTGCAGAAATTCAATAATAATTCAGATGTATTTTATAGAAAAGATATGAAAATAAAGGATATATTAAGTATATGCACTGGAGCTAAATTGATGTATGATCTTACAGTTGGCATTTTCTTATATAGTTGTATTGCAGTTTTTTCTTGTTTGGGAAATCATTTTACAACAGTTCTGTCTTTCTATTTAAAAGTCTATGCCATGGTATACTGTATGGGTAACTGAGAAATGGAAAGAATCATTATGCTTGTATTTCTGCCTGTGTTCTTCAAGAAAAATGCTAAAGTTACTGAATTGTCTTTTGCTGGGAACCTTCAGAATTAAAAATATAGTTACTTTATTTTCTGTTCCTTTATTTTAGTTAAAATGTAATACTTACAAGAAGTCTTTTGCCAAGCTTTTGTTTCAGAATAATAATGTTATTTAGCAATGCCAGACCATTTTCAGCTTCCAAAATGAAAATATTTGTAGAATAAATACTTTCTTAAACCTTGTTGTAAGAGGAGGGTGGGACAGGTTTTTGTCCTCTTCCTGTCATGAGACTTGGCAATTTACTGGCTAGATTCTATTCAATGTCTTTTTACTTATTTATTTTTTAAAACATGCTTTATCTTTCTCTTGTGGGAGTTTGGAGCCCTTGCAGTTTGCGGGCTGTGTGCTTTAAAGAGATGGAAGCGTGAAAGGAGAAGATTGAAGGATATGTAGAGCAGGCTTGGAGGGATGCTTCAAGATGAAGGACTGCTTGGGATAAAACTGATGAAGTGTGTGCTTGTATAGAAGAATTAGAGAGAAGAAGAGAGTGTACTTGGACTCATGCTTTGAAATATTTCACTTGTTAATTTTAATTTGGAGTGTGCCATGTAAACTGAGGCAGCACTCCTAGCAGTTCATGTAAGAATGGCAGTTATTAATTTTTGGCATTTCAGTCTGCCTCCCCTACTTGGTTTTGCGTGTCAAAGGCTGTCCAAGGACAGGGCTTGACTAGACCTGTATAGAAAGAATATGTGCTTGCTGAAGTAGACCTTAAGCTGCCACTTAAACTTTTACCTTTCTTCTTAGGTTCTTTGGACAGTTTCTTTCTCTCCTTTTTTTTTTTTTTTAAATTTNNATTTTTTGGTGTGTATGTATCTGTGTCCATTTTTATGTTGTCTCCATCTTTTTGAAACTTCTTATACACGTGCCACCCATAAACAGCTTACAGCTGGGAAGGACTGAGAAACAAACCCTCCATACCTGCTCAGTTTGAAGCTATTACTAGGTAAAAAGGGTTTTTCTTGTTTCATTTTTTGACTTCTGTTATGCAGGAAGTCTGTAAGTGGAAGTTCTCAAAGTAGAAAAGGGAACCCAGACTGGAAAATCTCAAACTCGAGAATCAATTGGATCGCTAAACAAAGCTGACTTTTGAGTCGTTTTTAATGTGGTACACTGTTTCGGTTCCCCTCTCGTTTCTTCTTCCTGATAACTTTGAGACCTGTACCACAGATAGCAAATGATTGTTCTTACAAGATTAATAAAATAAATAGCTACCTGTTTTTGTTTTTTTTTATTTTGAGAGGCCGATATATACCTCCCTGAGGGAAAAGCTGCTGCATGAGCTCGATATGATCATAGGCATCAGAGGGTGTGTGTGGAAAGGAATAATATTAATAACACAGAGGATAGGATCTAGTCTTAATTAATAACATCTAAATAAATTGGAATTTTTAAAGAACTTGTGAAGGAGTAAAATGATGATCTTTAGGTTCCTTTGAAAACCCCAGCTTCAATTTAAAACCAACTTCAGTGACCCTAGAGGCTTTGAACATATTCATCACACAAGAGACGGCTTTAAAATTCTATGCCGTGCAATTGCTGTTATGAGCAGTCAGGCTCATGCTTTGGTCTTCTTGTGATCTGCATCTCTGCCTGTTACAGGTTTTGATTCTGACCTTGAAAATGGTTAAATGCATTACAGAGTGCATTTCCATCAAAGAAACTACCAAGGTTGTTGCAGATCAGTTTAACTATATAGATCAAAAAGAGTGGAGTAAACTGCATGAAAATAGGAACAAGCTTTTAGAAGAGACTGGCCTCAGAATAAATTTCTGAAGATGATTATGGATTTTGTCATTGCTGACACACAAATACATGTTTACCGCAAGATTTACTATTGTAAGTAGTGAGTGCAGTGTTTGTCTTCCCGTTTTCTCTAATTTTCTCAAGTTTCCTTCATGACAAGATGAACGCATCTGTCTTCACCCTGCTTTTGTAGGTGGTAGCTAGAAAGCATTTTTCATCCTATGGTGAAAAAGTATTTCTGTGCAAGAGTTATTTCTTTTGAGGAATGTACTGTCTGACTATTTTTAAATGTGCTAAACGCCTTCATAATTGCTCGTGTTGTTTACATTAGGAACAGCATAATTCTCCTCCTTCTGTCTCTCAGAAACTGTCTTTTTCTTTGGGAAACTCTCTGTACCTCAGAAGAGCAAGAGACTTCCTAGTTGCTAGTCTACTTATCATAGAAGTTACTTGCATTTTATGTGACAGACAATTTGTAGGCTAAATTCAATGAGTTTAAACCAAATTACTGTAGGAGCTGGCTATCAATCAGTATGTGATCTTTTTCATCTGCTGGAGATGATCAATAAAAGCTCACCGACCCACCTTTCACGCAGGCTTCTATAAAAGCACAGACTACATAGACATTGCATCACTGAATCTAGTGGCTGTTATATCAAATTCATCAAGTAATATTTTTTCCAATGATGACCAAGCTGCAAATGAGAGATGCTCTTTTCCCTGCTACTGAGAAGCTAATCCTGAACCTTGCTGTTCACGAGATGCCATCTTGCAGGGTGAATTTATCGCTTATCAGTTGTACCTGTTTGTTCTTGAGCCATGATTATCATTTAGCATAATGATGTCTTTCATCTTTGCTGCTCGTGCCTTTGTATTTTAGTGGATATCAAGCTTAATTTCTTTCAGTATTTGATCAGTTACAGTAATTGAGCAAGCTTTTTATTCCCTGTTGAGAGAGAGATTATTTGCTCCTTCTTTACTTCTTTCAGGGCGAGTTCATCTTTTGTGTGTGCGTGTGGGGGAAGGTGTTTGAGCATAGGTAAAGAAAAACACATATAGTATTTTAAAAACATATCACAGAAGCCTTTAAGTATTGATATCAATGCATTCCTTTCTCTCCTGTAAGCACCTCAACTAGTATATCTAATATCAGACTTACCCTCTTAATTGTCTTTGTTTTATAGTAATCCAATTCTATCTCTTTGTCACTTGCACCTGATGACTTCTCAGTTTGTGGTAGAAATTCATGGTTAGTTTCTAAGTGCACGAATTCAGATTTTGTGCTGTTAATTTCATGCTGTTTCTGTTAGCCTTTGTTTACTCCATCACAGAATAAAGTATCATAAAAGGCGATGTGTTATTCCACTGCTTTTCTTCATTGGGAATGCTGCCTTTATTTAATCAGATAATTTCATTCACACTCATGATTTTGATGCTAAGACAGGTTTTATTAATAATCACAATACCTATTATTTGGTAACTCTCCAACTGGTTAATATAGAGAACTACTTTACCTTGAAATGTTTTCCATCATCAACTGCCTTCTTAGGTAGTTTCTTGCTCACCTCAAACTTCTTCCAGTTGTCATCTTTCCCATCTGACGAACTACTTAATGCCATTATAAAGCGTCCTGGGTTCGGCCAGGACAGGGTTAATTTTCACCGGACTCCAGGAAGGGGCACAGCCGGGTGGGCTGACCCCACCTGGCCAAGCAGAGCCGGGTATTCCATACCATGTGCCGTCACGCTGGGTTCCAGTGGGAGGGGGCAGCGCGGCGGGAACTCACGCGCAGCTCGGGAGCTTGCGGTGGCGGTTGTGGAAGGCGGCTCTGTGGGTCGTGCGGTTTGTGTTGTGTTTTCTCCTTATCTGTACCGTTGTTGTTCCTGTTCTGTTTGCTTGCTGTTCTGTTAAACTGCCCTTATCCCGACCCACCGGTTTCTGCCTGGTTCTTTCCATTCTCCTCAGCACCCCGGCGGGGGGAGGGGCGGCCGCGTGGCGCTTTTGTTGCCGGCTGCAGCCGAACCAGAACATAAAGTTGAATTTTGAACACAGATTTTCTGCTTGTGTAGAATCTAGTGTGTTTACAAGAAAGCCATTGTACAGGACAGTCAAAGTTGCACAGATGTTGACAACTCGGAATGATGTCCTTCACAATGACTTTCTGCCTAACCTAAAAGCAGAAGTGGCAAATCTAATGTGAGATGAGTTAGGTCTTTGTCCTCAAGGTTAGGGTTACCTGAAGAGCTGTGTGCTACCAGGCATCCTTTAAAGCAATACATAGTTTTGCAGCCATTTAGACAAAAATTAATGACAATACAATTAGGTGGTTGGTGTAGAAGTTAAATATTGACAAAGTTCTAGGCAAACGTAAAAGTCGTTAGGGTAGGCAGTTGATACAACTGTGGTACAAGTAGCTTTAAATACGTCCCCATGTTTCCACATTATTCACAGAATCACAGAATGTTGGGGGTTGGAAGGGACCTCTGTGGGGCTTCCACCTGTCTATTTTAATGAAAATATTGGTGCCGAAGTCTCTGATTTCTTTTTAGCTAAGCCTTAGATCAACACTTATGTTTAAAACACTTGTCTCAAATTTGCTTTCTCTTGATTTCCATAGCTGTGTTTTAGGTTCTGCCCCATACTCCTTTCTGATCACATCTTTTCAGTGCTTTTTGAATGACTCATCTCTGCTCTTTTCGTACCTGTGAGTAACATTGGTTTGGGCCCTGTGCTCTCTTCTGCTATAGTCCATCTCTATACAACATTATGTTTAGACATAAATCTGACAAACATATCTTTGTGATTCATGCTGGTCACTTCATAGAGCTGTGGAATGATTTGGGTTGGAAGGGACCTTATAGACCACCTAGTTCCAATCCCCCTGCCATCGGCAGGGACACCTTCCACTAGACCAGGTTGCTCAAAGTCCCATCCAACCTGGCCTTGAGCACTTCCAGGGAGGGGGCAGCCACAGCTTCTCTGGGCAACCTGTGGCAGTGCCTCACCACCCTCATAGTAAAGAATTTCTTTCTGTATCTAATCTGAATCTGCCCTCTTTTACTTTGAAGCTATTACCCCTTGTACCCTAAGCTATAGTTTCCGATGTCATTGGTTGGTGTCTAGCACCACTGCAAGTCCAGTGTAGCTAGAGCAGAGCTCCTGTTCTTGACCCAGTGCGTTGGACTCTAGAGCCACTGGACTTCTGGTCTGGCTCCTGCTGCTGAAGAACTGGCTGCTGTGGCACCGGTAGTCTTGATGGCCAGAATGTCACAAAGCCTTTAAAACCATTCTGGTCTGGATGTGCGCTGTTTGTTTCCACTTGCAGCTTTCTATTATACATGGAATTTCTTGTGGCCTGTTGCTGTATTAGGGTTGTGACTCCGTAGAAGAGGAAGGTATAAAGATCCACTATTTGTTAAAAATACAAAGACACTTGCAAAATTATTATCCCTGGTAATTGCAAAGAATTCACTTAAGGTAGACAAATGAGAATAACACAAAAATTTAATTAGCTTCCTTCTTAATTAAGAAATTTGCTCATCTGTTGGACTACAAGTAGATAATACAAAAGCTTGTTTAAATATTTTTAATAATAACTTATCAGTATTTTCCATTACACACCATTTGATGGAACAAGATAATTGGACAAGTTTTTAGTCTAGTTTTTAATATTGGTTGGTGTCTAATACAACTACAGAATGAGCTTAAGTCAGGGAATCAAGTCCTTAAATGTTCTGTATAAATTATGAATATCCTCTTAAGTACAACTATTAGATAAGATGTATTTTGGTAAGCTTTCAGATGTCTGATATGTTTTGCTTGGTAACTGCTTCTCTTGAGAGAAAAAAAAAATACATTGTTATTTACAATGCTGCTGTGGTCCCTGTGATGAAGATACCAGGAACATCTCAGCATCTTCTAGATTGCAACTTTAAAAATAACCTTATTGCTTTTAACATGTTCATTTAAAACATGGTTTAGAAAAATCGCTAACTTTTCCAAGCAGAGCAGGCTTGAGAAGCAGGCGGGTAGAGAGTGCGCCTGTAACCTGTGTAAACAGACTTTTGTAGTTTGGTGGGAGCTCTTGCCATCTATGCCTGCAACCAGTCACCCAGCAGCTGAAAAATACAGCCTCAGGACTTCATTGCAGATGCTGTTTGTTGGCCTTAGAGTGCTCCATTCTTCAGGTCAGATACAGGCATTCTCTGTTAAAAACTCAACACATGTAGTATAAAACTTAACATAGTAATTTCTTCCTCCTGTTCTCGTGCTTTTTACAATAAGCAGTGTTCAGGATCATACCAATAGTTTGATTCCGTCATGTGAAAAATGCTGGGTTTGAATAAGGATGCTTGTTGTCTTACCAAAGTTGAATCAAAGGAGAAGAACAGTGCATTAGAAGTAACTTGCTCATTGTAAAAGAGTGTATGTAGTTGTTTTGGAGAAGAATTTTACCACTTTCTTTAATATGAAAGTATCCTTTTTCATGACTTGTGTGAAAAAGAGAGGTTTCAGTTTTCATTTATTAATCAGTCTATTCTGATTGATGGTGACCACTGCTACTTACAGTTTCTCTGCATGGACTGGCGTGAGCAGTGGTGTTTGAGGGCTGTGGAATGCACACATTCCTATCTCTTTCTGTTAATGCCTAACACTTCAGCCATTCTTTCTGTTCTTATGCTCTACATAATATTTCTGTTAACTTGTTTATTATATGCTAGCATTTAATATGGAACTATATTCTCTTTGGCTGTTTCATACTGCAAAGTTTTAGTTATTTTGAAAGAATGCTTTATTTAATTAAAAAAAAAACCTATGTGGAATTATTTTATATTACTATTACTGCCAACAGTGTCTTTAAGAAAAATCTAATAACAAATAAAGAAAAAAGTGCCTACTGTAATTCTTTTTTCTCCTCCTAGTTTAAAAAATTATCTTAAAATAAAAAGAGCTCTGTATTAAAAAAGTAAAGAAAAAAGGCAGAGACATCACATCAAATCCCTACTGGAAAATAGCTTTTAATATTGCTAAAGGTATACAGCAACATCTCTTGATGCATGTTGAAGAGACAATTTTAATCTCTAGGGTTTTGTTAGTTTATAATTCTGCAAGTTGTTACTATTTGTTAAATGACAAAATGATTTTTATGGTATCTCGTAAGTAATACCTGGGCATGACTACTGATCAGTTCATTAGGGAGGACTTCCTTTCTTTTACAGCTAGAAATGCTTAGTATTAGGGCGAGGAAGAAACAAAGAAGAAAACACTTCCTACATCATAGAAAAAGCATTTAAATTATTTAATTTGCTGGAAAACTGGAATAGATTTAACAGCTGTAATATTCTTTAGATTTCTTGTCTTGACAGGTATTTGTATAGCCAAAGGATAATATAATATAAAATTAATCCCTTTCCATATTTTTTTCTCCTAAAATAAGAATCTTGAGTCTTTTTCTGTAAGCTGAAAAAAGGGAAAATTCATTTCTCTCAAATGTGCCTTGGAACCTGCTCCATTTAGCATTTCGCCATAATAAATTGATTCTTGGCAATTTATATACTAGTGCTGCAGATGCAAGCAATTTGCAGATAAAACAGAAGTGATCAATCATTCTTGTGACTGCAGTATGGAGGGGAAAAAAAGAAGTGGTTCCTTGGGAATTGTGTTTTTGGGAGTACCGCTTCCCAGCTCCTCCTGAGGACTGACTTCATCTGGCAGAAGGGTGACTTCAGCAGTGGCGCCTGCTTTAATGTGCTAATTAGTCATGAGACCTACTTTTCTTTCTGGCAAGCAGTAAATAAGCTTAGGTTTATTTCTGGACTACAGGATAGTAGGTGAAACAACCATTAGAAAAATGGTTTTGGTGAACTTTTCTTTGAAAACACCTGTGTGTTCTGAGAACAACCATCCTGCAGGCTTCCAGGCAAGAGAGGCAGGAATCTAATGCAAAAGCAAATTATTGATAATGCAGTAATTATGTGGTGATCAAGAACTATGTTGTCCACACAAAGAATTGGACCAGCTGCACAGGCTTCAGTCTGGCATCCTTAAATCCTGATGTTCACCTTTGATACGAGAACAGCTACGTCTGTGTGCAATAACATCCTTTAAGATAGAAACAGAGCGCGAATGGGATGAATAGGTGGGATGGGCGCCGAGTGTGGGACAGGGAGAAGGGTGACTAGTGATGGGCAGCTGTGCTTCCAGAACAGCAACCTATCCCACGGAGGCTGCGTGTATCCTGATCTTGACGTTTTGAAATTAATGTCCTGAATCAGTGGCATATTTTCTGCTAGGGCTTCTTTTAGGGTTACTTGTTTGCTGGTTGCGCTAAAACCTGTTTTGGTTCTTTGTTGTTGTGTTTGCTTTTTCTTAACAAGCACAGAAGTAACAAGAGCTTCTCTGTTTCTCTGCAGCTTTTACGAGAACTGAAGCACCCTAATGTGATTGCATTGCAGAAGGTTTTCCTTTCTCACAGTGACAGAAAGGTTTGGCTGCTGTTTGATTATGCCGAACATGATTTGTGGGTAAGTACAGATTTCCCTGGATGTTTGAGGTAGTGTAATATGAACTTGTTCAAACTGAAGTGTGTGTGGAGTACCTTCATATAGCGCAGAGGTGCATAAATTTCTTGCTCTGTGATTAAGGATCTAACTGACATCCTGTTCTATGTACGCTTTAAAACCTGCAAAAGGCTATGTAGAGTTTTTTTAAAGTCAGATTTCATTTTGAAGCTAAAAGAATTTTTCTACAAGCTTTAATTTGAGTTAAAGAAAGCATTCCTAAATATGAGACCTTCTAAAAGAGAGTTTGGAAACGTATTTAATATTTTCTTTTTCCTGCAGTTTTATTCACACACATGCGCGCACACACACACACACGAAAAACAGAGAGGGACAGCTTTACTGAGTCCTCTCACTGAGATATTGTGGAAGTGACCAACATTCAATCATCTAATTCTAAACAGTGAATTTGTGACTGTATGAGTGGAAACAAAATGAGGAAAAAAAAAAAAGCACTGCTAATTGGGCCTACTGGTGGACTATCACTATGTGGAAGAGGAGTAGAGACTTGGATATATGTTTTTAAGTTTCCAGCAAAATGTGATATAATTTGATATAATCTGTTATAGGGGTGCACATAAATTACATCATGAGTTGAACTCAGATACACATATTCAAGCTCCACACCTATTGATAAGATGTGAGTTGCTTGGACCTGGATTTGTGATTAAACCCAAAAGATATCAAACACTAAGAGTAACCAATATATTTAGAGTTCCTTTGAAAATACTAGCAAGGAGAGAATCACAGAATCACAGAATGGTAGGGGTTGGAAGGGACCTCTGTGGGTCATCTAGTCCAACCCTCCTGCCGAAGCAGGGTCACCTACAGCAGGCTGCAGAGGACCTTGTCCAG